>Ga0224522_1000014_pt1 | contig 151192 bp, 140 predicted proteins | sample CFST25metaG_FD_182733 | JGI IMG/M metagenome (GOLD analysis project Ga0224522, IMG submission 182733) | Peat soil microbial communities from Stordalen Mire, Sweden - C.F.S.T25 | ecosystem: Environmental > Terrestrial > Soil > Wetlands > Peat | place: Sweden: Norrbotten County, Stordalen Mire...
CCCTCAGTTGCCATAACTAATGGATTGAAGACTTTATTTAAACCATAGATTTCCTAACCGCACAAAGACTTATAATTTTGGGGAATTATAGTATTTTCTAATATACTAATATACAGATAATTGACTTAATTTTTGCCGCATCAGATATTATTGGATATAGCTCTTACCTGGGGAGCCAATAAGGGGATTTATCCTCTTTTTTTTTGCTGCCATGTTTTATATATATATTATTTACTCAGAAAGTTCTGACAAGTACTATATCGGTCATACCAATGATCCCTTGAGAAGAATCAAAGAGCATAATGAAGACATCAAAAACAGTTTTACATCTCATTACAGGCCATGGATGATGAAAAAATATTTTCCTGTTTCTGAATCAAGGGGCGAAGCTAAGCAGATTGAGAATTACCTGAAAAGATTGAAAAGCAGAGTTTACGTTGAAAGATTGATAAACTCACCGGAAGAATTTGAATCCATGGTAAAAAGGGTTAGAGCAATCCCGACTAGTCGGGATTAATCCGTGGGTCGTAAGTTCTCCCGATTAATCGGGATTACCCGGGAAGCAATTATTAAAAGATAAAACTCTGTAATTTAAATTATTACAGGGTTTCTTCTTTTAATAACTAAAGAAATTTTGATTTTTGACCTGAATTTAACAGATTTTAAAGCACTCTGTTGGGGTGTTTACATTTGGGACAGTTTATCAATTCACCTTTCCTTAAAATAGATACACTATATACTTCTGGACAATTCTCACAAGTAATGTTAACCCTGTTTTCAGGTTTTCTTAATTCCAGATCAAGAAGTGTCTTCAGGGTGTTCTTGATTGATAGAAGTCTAGATGCCATAACAAAAAATGTTATGATAATTATTAAACTGATAACAGACACAATAAAACCCATGCCAGCTATACCATAACCTATTGAATCTCCCATAAGTATTTTGTTTTAAGATATAATCAAAGTTATGAAAGGTTAAATTGAGAAGCAAATTTATTCATTATTATGGTATTAGTTTTCACAAATAGCTGAAGGGGAGAAAGTGTCTATAGATACCATTAAGCTAACCATAGAAGTGAAGGAAGTCTTCATAATAAAAGACACAGCCTATTACATGATTTACTTCAAAATAATCTTGGAATATTCGAGTCATGCTACATTTTCTTTATTGTTATTTTGAGATGGTTCAGCTCAACTTTTAAATCTCCTGAACTACTGAAAATCAACAGCGTTAATTCCATCTACCGGTGTCGATCCTGGGTGAATGGATTTTTTTTAAAGTGGCATCACAAAATGTGTGAAATATGTAATTCATTTCTCTAAATGTGTAACAATTTTCACAAAAAGACGGCCTAATTTTGGGTGTTTAATGAACATCTACAATTTAAAGCTATTCAAGATTTAAGCAGTTTATTTCTAACCGTGGCTGTATTTGGTTTCTTTTTTAACTGAATATTAATAATCATAAAATAAACGAATGCATTAACTGAGTAAATAAAATAATGAAATAAATATGTAATCATTTATTATGTATGCATCAGGAGAAGTTATAATTGCAGTAGTTATTAGCTGGGCTATAGGTGCAACTATTGTAGGACTAATTAATTATGCTCAACGTCAGAAGTATGCTGTTGGGGATCATAAACCCCTGAAGTATGACTATGATAATGATGAGTTTGATGATGAGATTGATTATAAAAAAACCAATTAATTAATATACACAGAAGGAATGAAAAACCATTTAATTCCTTTAATTCTGTTCTTTGCATTGGTAGGATGCAAAAAGATCGACGAAAAGGATATGATTACCAATAATGTGAGCATATCGCTTGATTATACGCTAGCCCCCAGGTCTGATTATATGACTACAAAGGCCGGATCGCCAATTACAGAAGCATATAATGCTTTTTTTGCAAAGTACATTGATAGTAGGTTATTAACGTCTGCTACATATTGCTTAAACTTTGAAGGCATTAATCATCATTTCAAATCTCAGGTGAGAGGTAAATGGGCAAATAAAGACATTATAACCCTGCCAGAGGACACATACATTGTAAGCGGAGGATCATGGCCAAAGATATTTCAAGCATCGGGAGACACCTGTTATTTGGGAATACAGGATACTATTGTCATTGATGCAAACACCGCGAATATTACAGTAAAAGCTACCTATGCGTGTTACTTATTATTATTTGATAATACCGGTGTTAATGGATATTCGATAACTGAATCTCCCCAGGCTCCTGAACCACAAGTAACAGGAGTACATGACTCACAAATGAGGAAAGATGAAAAGTTCTATCACATATTCTGCCGTGAGAATAATATAACTATTGATTTCAGCTTAGAAGGAGGTAGATATGGAACAGTTGCTGAAATTGTATTAGCAAATTATACATTTACAAATGGTAGATACTATTACTTTGAATTTGTCAATGGAAGTTATATTCTTCAGCCAATGAGTGGTAAATAAATAACTAATCCATGAAAATTCTTAAAAAGAAAATTGAAGGCAATACTGGAAATTCCTGATATTCATTAGTTTAAATAATCAAGGAGCAAAACAATACTGCCATAGTTGAATTGATGTATTTATTTCGTTTTTCCAGTTATCCCGACTAATCTCTCGCCCATTACCTGAACCGAAGGTCAACTAATTCTGACACCGGGCTACTACACACAATTAAAATTCACCCGAAACATTAAGTCGAGCATAGTATTAAGATTTCATTTCAAAAGATAATTTTATTGGAAATTAATGGCCAGTCAGGAAGAAAGTTTGACGGTGATTATTCATTGAATGAGATTTAAAATATATTGATTGACGAATGGATTCCTACAGAACATGTAATGGTTGTGGAAAGAATGATTATTGTAAGTTTTCTTACCAAGAAAATAAAAACTCTCAAAACAAAAGTTCCTAGACTTACAAATACAGCACAAACTCTAACACAGACGGCAACCTCATAAAACAGCCAGGCCGTTAGCGTTCATTTACAGGTCGTTGCGAGACAATTTTATCTTTCGCCGGGATTTGCAAGAATTGCGCCATAGCGGATGATAAAAGCTTTTTTGATTTCGTCATAATTTAGGTGTACATTTGATAATAAATCTAATAATCGAGAGATAACATAAATAAGAATATTCTTTTATCGGGTGCTTTAAATTGATCTTCGACCAGGAAGAGACAAGTACTTTCTAAGTCTTCACTTTATATAAATGCTATTAACGTTTTCATTTAAAAATTTTAATAACTGAAGCTCTTCGCAGCAAGCAACGGAGAACCGATCCCGCCTAAGCGGGAGAGCTCGGCGAAGCCAATGCGATCGCGGGGATTCAAAAAAATCTACAATGAAAAGAACTATATATGTTTGCCTTTTGGTTTCAATTAGTTTATTGGTTTTATCATTAGGCGGTTGCAAAAAAGATCAACCAAAAATCATTAAACAAAAAGTAACTGGTTACGTTCAGAAGGGGCCTTATGTTAATGGTACATCTATCACTATGTCTGAGTTAAATTCATCGCTGGTACAGACAGGAAAAAATTTCACCACTCAGATAAGCAATAATAGTGGTTCTTTTGAGATAAATAATGTAAACCTTACATCAAGCTATGTTGAATTCTCAGCCAATGGTTATTACTTTGATGAAGTAAAAGGAGATCTATCCATAGCCCCATTAAACCTTTATGCTTTATCTGATATAACTGATATTTCAACAGTAAACGTAAATATCCTAACCCATCTGGAGAAACAAAGAGTGGATTACCTGATAAAACAAAATAAAACCTTTTCAGAAGCAAAAAAGATTGCACAGGGAGAAATCTTGGCCATATTTGGTTTTAGTCTGAGTGAAATGGATAATTCTGAAGAACTTGACATTTCAGTAAATAATGAAGGAAATGCTATTTTACTTGCCATTTCAATAATATTGCAAGGAAATCGTAGTGTTGGAGATTTAACAGAACTTCTGGCTACGATTACGAATGATATTCGTGAGGATGGTATCCTAAACAGCGAAAGCATTATGACGAGTTTAAGAAACTCAACAAAAGAACTTGTTTTAGCAACCATCCGATCAAACCTTGCGAACCGTTATCAAGTTCTTGGAATTAATGCATCAATTCCTGGTTTTGAAAAATATATAAATGATTTTTTAGCATTCACGGGACAAAAACCATTAGCTACTACGCAAGCTGCGACAAATATAACAAAGACAAGTGTCACATTAAACGGTGTGGTAAATGCCAATTCTTTAAGTACAACTGTCACCTTTGAATACGGTACATCTATTGATTATGGAAATTCAGGCACTTCCACTCAAAGCCCTGTAATTGGGAACTTCCCCGTAAATGTAAGCGCTGAAATAACTGGATTATCATTAGGCACAACCTACCATTTCCGAGTCAAAGCAGTAAATTCACTTGGTACAACATATGGTACTGAAATTGAATTTACATCATTATGCCCTATAACCGATATTGACGGGAACATATATAACACTGTAAATATTGGTACTCAGGTATGGATGTCTGAAAACCTGAAAACAACAAAATACCGTAATGGCGAATTAATAGGAACAACCACTCCTGCAACAAAAGATATATTTGGTGAAAGTACACCAAAATATCAATGGGCTTATGGTGGTAATGAGAGTAATGTAGCTACATATGGCAGATTATATACATGGTATGCAGTAACTGACAGCCGTAATGTATGCCCAACTGGTTGGCACTTGTCAAGTGAGGCCGAATGGCTAACTGTTGTTGATTATCTTGGAGGAGAAGATGTTGCCGGTGATAAAATGAAAGAAGCAGGTACAACACATTGGAAAAGCCCTAACGTGGGCGCCACCAATGAAAGCGGTTTTTCAGCCCTTCCGGGTGGGTACCGTGGCTACGATAATGAGTTCGGCGACATTGGGAACTTCGGCATCTGGTGGAGTTCTACCGAGGCCGATAACGATGCCTGGTGCTACCAAATCGGTTACGATTACAGCGGTATATACTTCTGCAACGCCACGAAGAAGGTAGGGTTTTCTGTTCGCTGTCTGCGGGATAATTAGACTATATGATTTATTTGGCAATTGAGGTATCAAATGATAAGAGAAAGTCTGGTTAAATATTAAGATTTAAAAACAACGAAACGCTAACACGGATGGTATGGGTAATTGCCTTCGGCAGCCCAGACTACTCTCTTCCAGGGGATAAAGAATGTATCGTCTAAGAAGTCAATATCATTTATTATTCAAAGAACTTAAAAGAAGGCGACACTCGTTGTGAAAGTCAATGTCTGCAAGAGAATTTGTTAATCTGCTCGTAGAAATTGATAGTGCAGGTTCCCATTTTGAACCCCATTTATAACGAGTATTTAATCAATATAGGTCATACCAATGATCCCTTGAGAAGACTCAAAGAGCATAATGAAGACATCAAAAATTGTTTTACACTCATTACAGGCCATGGTTAACCTCTAGTGAATAATATAATTGAAGCATGTAAAACTCAGCCATATTTATTATCTTTAAACCTCAACTGGGTTAAGTACATTCTGGTACATAAGTGTTTTACATATAAAAATAAATATACTATTTATGAAAAAGCAAATTTTATTATTTATTGTATTCTCTGGATTGATGATTCTACAAGAATGTAGTAACAAGAAAGAATCTCCTGTGTTTGTAGAAAAATCAAAAATAGAAATCACTCAAAATGAAAGCGGAACTTGGAACTTCAAAAACCTTGGTGGAAATTCATCTGGTCTTATAGTGGAAATGAACATGAATGGAGGTGATATGACAGTCGAGGGTTTTTATACAGGTACATTGCTTGTGGTAGGAGAATCAGGATTAACACTCCAATCCGATTTTGCCCGAGAAGGATATACAATAGGGGCCATTTATAAGTTTCAGAAGGGAAACACAATTGAAGTCCGAACAGAAGGGAAGATTACACCTAATCTTAAATTTGTTCGAGACGGCAATGTGGTGACGGATTTCAAAATCATGGATTCCACAAAAAATACAGTTATGTCAAACAAAAGGACAATAGTGGTTAGCAATGGAAGAGTACAGAAAGTCTTCTTCGAAGATATAACGAAACCGAAAGTACTGAAAACAACATCCGGGAAAATAATTGATTTGAAAGATATGACTTTCGAACTGAAGTAGCATATCGGAAGGGATCTTCACAAATGCAATAATATATCTTAAATTGCAAAAACTGTTCCAGCACTAAACTTCACAACACAACGAGCTCGGAAAGGGTTTTTAATAGGGGGCTTTCTTTTTCTTACTTGTCCAATAATCAATAGGAGATATCAAAACTGTTTATGGTATCCGGCTTTGGTGTTAATGTATATTTAGTTATGGGAGTATAGCTTCCAGGTTTCAGAACCTGTATGCTATATTCCCAGTTTCCAAAAAGATTTTTTATCACATAAGTTGAATCCTGTTTCCTTTTATTGCAAACCTGTGTCAATACAGTCCGGGAATCATCATAATTAAAATAATAATGATAATAAAGAATCTTTATCAGTTTTATATCGACTGAATCAATACTATTAGCAGTATCATTCATTATATGAAGGTTTAACTCAGAACTATGGTATAATTGAAAATCTAATACTGAATTCTGAGCATCGTAATAAGGAATTTCCCAACGATTACTACCAACATATTCTGGTTTGCTTGCGATAAGTGCAATACACAGACTTTGATGATCTCCAATGGAAACCAACTCTTGTATATAATGTTCTGTCGAGGTTATAAGCTCGTACCTTCCATTTGGTCCTGTCGAAGTTGATTGCTTCGGTGCCCCCAGTCCATCAGTTGGCCAGTGAACACGCTGAATTCCAAGAGAAACAGTTGCTCCTGCGACCGGTTGACCTGTAACCTGATCCGTAACAACCCCGTTTATGGTAATATTATATGGTTTGTTTTCCTCTCCTTTTTTGCAAGAAGCGAGTATGAAACAAAGTATGAAAAAGACCCTGTAAATCATTGGATAACAATATTGAATAACAGGAATTAAGCAAATTTAGACAAAGAATCAATGTTTGTCAAATTTATTGTATGCTTACGTTTATTATAAGGATATAGAGAGTGAATGAAACTAGCCAGAAATGGCTTTAAACGAGGTTATGATTATCTCTCATATGTCAGAGATGGGGAATTGGGGTGATGATTTACAATTACCAGGATATACTATATAAATACATTCGTTGTTGTAACTAGTGTACTATTTGTTATGTTGACTCCATTTTAATATTCTGAATCAAAGGGTGAAGCTAAGCAGATTGAAAATTATCTTAAAAGATTGAAAAGCAGAGTTTACATTGAAAGATTGATAAACTCACCAGAAGAATTTGAATCCATGATAAAAAGAGTTAGAGCAATCCCGACCTGTCGGTATTAATCCGTGGGGTCGTAAGTTCTCCCAATATATCGGGATTACCTGGGGAGCATAAAGAATACAAAAGGACCTGACAGACAATACTATCGGGGCTTTTTTGTTAGGGATCAGTCTGCTATTTCAGATAAAACCAGTACTTTTTGTCGTATTTACTACCTCAGTAATTTTGCTGTTCTGAGAAGGTTCACCTCTATTTTAAGTAAGAACCAATGAGAAAAAACAGTACAACATTCCATCCATCTGACTTAATTCCTTGGCGGGTGGATTTTGATTAAGGTTGCATTTTGTTTAGACATTTTGTATATTTGATAATGTACATATGTTGAGTAAGTTAATCTTAATACGATCTCAATATGAAAAATATATTTAGAATTTCAGGAGTAATATTTGTAATCTTTTTTATGAACTCCTGTAAGAAAGACAAACCTACAACTCCAGTTGTAACAACATCAGCTGCTACTCAAATCTCATACACAACTGCGACTTCAGGAGGAGAATTGACAAATGAAGGTGGAGCACATGTTACGATAAAGGGAGTATGTTGGAATACCTCAGCGGAACCAACAATTGCTAACAATAAAACAACAGAGAATGGAGGAGCGGGAACCTTTACCAGCAACCTTACACAACTTACCCCAAATACATTGTATTATGTAAGAGCATACGGTACGAATGTTGCCGGTACAGGTTATGGTAATCAAATATCATTTACCACTAATCAGCTTAACGTTCCTGTCTTGACAACTACAGATATAACTGCTATTACCCAAACAACCGCTGTATCAGGTGGAAACATCACAGATGATAAAGGCAGCTCTGTAACTGTAAGAGGTGTATGCTGGACTACTTCAGAAAATCCCACAACATCAGATAGTAAGACCGCAGATGGGTCAGGGACAGGTAGTTTTACAAGCAATATTACAGGATTAAATGCCGGTATGACTTATTACGTAAGAGCTTATGCTACCAATAGTGCAGGTACGGCTTATGGGAACCAACAGAGTTTCACAGTACCTGACAGGACAGTAAAAAAAGGATATTACTTTATACAATGGGTTAGTACATATTACACCTCAGCTTTTGGAACAATATCAACTGTTCCAGAAGCTGATTCTATTTGCCGCATTCTGAATAACCATTCGGTGTCTGGCGTTGAATTTGGTCCGGCTTATTTTCATCCAGATGACATTATTGCAACCATTTTAGTAGCGAAAGTTTTTCAGAGTCATGGCATTGATTTGTGGCTTACTTCTGCAGGTTTGCAAAAATGTATTCATGCTTTCAACAATGATCAATTTCCGGATCGGTACCGTGCCTACTCGATGACTCAAGAGGGATTGATTGTTCCGGCAACTGTCTATTCTCTTGGAAGTTCTGAAAAAGTAACCGCCTTTGATGCTATGAATCCTGAGGCTGTTAGTTGGTTTCTTGATAGATACAAGCAGGTGTATCTCAAACCATTAGCACCATATACGTCAGGATACTTTTTTAATGAGGATTGCCTCTATTATGCCAATGATCCGGATCATATAAGCGACATTCGTATTGATTATTGGGAGCTTCCGGCATACAGTGATGCAGTCCTTCGTTTATGGCAGGAATACTGTGTAAATAATTCTATAACTTTTAACAATGTGGTTGTTACCAAATTTCCTGTACATGACGAATCTATGGTACCGAATGGAGGTGGCAAAACCCAATACTTCCCTGGCTATAACGTGCCGTATAAAGTTGAAAACGGGACAGCCATGGTTTCGATACCGAAGAATACGGGAGTCTGGGCAGCATGGGATGACTTTGTGACATCACAATATGTAAAAACATGGATCGGGGGAATATCAGAAGCAGTCTACCAGGCTAATTTCGACAATCCCAATTTCAAGGGAGTTATTTACTTTGGGTTACATTCCTGGAGTCTTGGATACGAAGAGGTAACCGATCCGACCTTTGTTATGGATGCATACCGTTGGGTTCCATGGGGAACGCAAAGAGGGGTGCGACTTTCAAAAATATGTGAGTTACCTCATGTAGACCATATTATATGTGAAACGTTTCCACCCATTATTGGAAATCTATACAAATATATATCTACCTATAAACAAATTATAAGGGATCACAACAAAACCTTCGGCTTAATGCTACACCGTGATGACAATTGGGGATTAGATGGATGGGACTTGGAAAGTGATCGTTGGGCAGCCATCCAATATTTCCAGCCTACTATCATTGCTCGCTTTCCTATCAACCGTCTGTTTCCGACAGATATGTATTACAATAAAGATAAGGAAGCTCTTTTCGATCAAAGATTGCACGACTACAGGTGAGGATAGAACTTATTGCGCCCTGTCTGTAAAAATAATAGTAAGCTAAAGAAAGCAGAAAATAGATGTTCAGGTATGCTCTCTTTATGCTGCATTACAGATTATATAAGTCTTAAGTATTTCCAGAGGATAATTTATTTAGATCCGGGATGTTTATCTGTCTCAGGAGCTATTTTTTCTTAACTTTTACAAGAGCAACTCTATAAAGTAATGGGGTATAACCCGGGATAATGTAATATCCCTCCGGTCCATATGCAAGTTTCGATGGCATAAGGAACAGCGCTATCCCTCCTTCCTTCATATAAGTTATTCCTTCTTCAAATCCTGCAATTAAATATCCTTCATTTACTGGAAAAATAAGAGTATCCGCGATATCGTCATTGGAATCAAAAACTGTTCCGTCAAGAAATTTCCCCGTATATTTTACATAAGCAGTATCGTGAGTGGCTGGTGCAGGACCTGTGCCAATTAAAAGATCTAAATAATATAATCCGCTGGATTTCAATTGAAAAGGGAACGATAGATTATTATTAATAAACTCCTTTATCATTCCGTCTTCCACAGTTGCCATGTCAACTGTGGTGAATGACAGTTCCGTACCATACCCCGTACCGGAACTATTTGTAGCATAAGCTCTTACAAAGTACTCGGTTCCTGCTTTTAAACCAGAGATATTACTTGAAAAACTACCTGTTCCTGGTCCTTCATACGATTTACTGTTTTCTATTGTAGGATGAATTACTGAATTCCAACAGACCCCTTTTGAAATTATGGTACCTGAGCCCTCATCAGTTATGTTCCCTCCGCTTACAGCTGAGGCAGTTGTGATATTGGTGACATCAGCTGTAGACAGTACAGGAACTCTTTCCTTCTTACATCCATAAAAAGGAATAAGGAATAAGATAACTAACCATGAAGCAATTCGACAGGTGTTTTTCATGGCCTGAACTTTTTGACAATCTTATTATAAATATATGAAATTTATATCAATCAGCGTAAAAATGTCTTTACTGACAAGGTCAGCTATAGATTGGTTAAAATAGGGACACGCCATGGCATGCCCCCATTAAGAATTAACAGCATCGAAAATATAGTGACACGCGACATGCTTGTCATGTCTTAAATCACCAGATAACCGGACGTTGCTCCGGTGTTCTGAAAAGCTTGTCGCCTTGTTTAATAACAGGAAAGGCAGCATAAAATTCCGGCATATTATAAACGACTCCATTTATCCTGATTTTTGCCGGTGAATGTTCGTCGGTTTTTACCCTTTTTCTTAATTCTGCATCACGCATGTTTGATCTCCAAATCTGTGCATATGAAAGGAAAAAACGCTGGAAATTAGTGAATCCGTCGATACGCTTTGGCGCTTCTTTACCTTCAAGAGATAATCTGTAAGCATTATATGATATGGTAGCTCCTCCGAGATCTGCAATATTTTCACCAAGGGTCAGCTTTCCATTCACAAAAGCCGAATCGAGTACCTCATAATGATTGTACTGGTCCACAAGCATCGCCGCATGATCTTCAAAGGATTTGGAATCTTCTTTAGTCCACCAGTCACGCAAATTCCCATCTTTATCAAACTGTCTGCCCTGATTATCAAATCCGTGGGTCATCTCATGCCCGATAACCATTCCTATTGCTCCATAATTGACAGCATCATCTGCATCGAGATTGAAAAATGGAGGTTGAAGTATCCCTGCAGGGAAAACTATTTCATTCTTATTAGGATTGTAGTAAGCGTTAACCGTCTGGGGTGTCATACCCCATTCATTTGGATCAACAGGCTTGCCTACTTTATCCATTGAATACCTGAATTCGAAAGCCTGTGAATTAAGTACGTTTAAAACATAGGATTGCGGGGAAACAGATAATCCTGAATAGTCTCTCCATTTGTCTGGGTAACCTACCTTTACTCCCATTTTTTCGAGTTTAGCAAGAGCTTCCTGTTTTGTTTGCGGGCCCATCCAGCTAAGATTTACAATTCTTTCCTTCAGTGATTTCTTAAGGTTCATAATAAGATCCGTCATTTTCTGCTTAGCTATTGGCGGAAAATATTTATTTACATATAACTGGCCAATTGATTCACCCAGGGAATTGCTGGTAACATCAAGAACAAGCTTCCAGCGAGGTTCCATCTTCTCCTGCCCCGATAAAGTCCTGTAATAAAAGTCAAATTTCTGGTCCACAAAGTCTTTTCCCAGGTAAGCAGCAGTTTCGTTAATCAGCTGCCACCGCATGAAGGTTTTCCAATCTTCCACAGACACAGTTTTCATCATATTGCTTAGTTCAATTATGAAGCTGGGCTGATAAATATTTACCTCTGCTAATCCGGGATATCCAATTTGTTTGAAATAAGAATGCCAGTTGATTTCAGGTGCAAGTTTATCCAACCCGTCAATTGTTAATTTGTTATAAGTCTTCTGGGGATCCTGATTTTCAACATTTGTGAAGGAGCCTTTGGCAAGTTGGGTTTCCATCTTCATAACCGTTTCAGCATTCTTTCCCGCTACTTTGGGTTCATCTTTTAACAATTCAAACATTTTTGTTAAATGAATGAGATATTTTTCTCTGATTTTTTTTGTAGACTCATCAGTGTTGAAATAATAATCCCTCTCAGGCAGACCTATCCCGGCCTGGAAACATTGTGCAATCACACTGGTGCTGTTCTTTGAATCCTGATTGGAAAATACTGCGAAAAAAGAATTAATCTGATATGTCTGAAAAAAAGCTCCTACCGATTGTACATCAGAAATGTTATGAATAGACTCAATTTTATCGAAAAACATCTTTAACGGAGTGATTCCCAGTTGATCGATTGATACCGAGTCCATTCCTGAGTTATAGAATGTTCCTATTTTTTCAGTGTTACTCCCGGCATGAATATCTTTTGCGGCGGCTGCTTCCATAATTATCTCCCTGATATCATGCCTGTTTTTTTCAAAAAGCTCATCAAACGAAGAACGCGATTTCTTGTCAGCCGGAATAGGATTATTTTTCAGCCAGGTGCCATTCGTGTAAGTGAAGAAATCATCACCGGGTTTAATTGTTGTGTCCATGTTCTGAACATTAAAAGCTGGGTATTTTTTCACTGTTTCATTAGTGTTTTTAACCTTACTGGAGCAACCCTGCAATAAGGCTAATGTTAGTAATCCAATAATAATCTTTTTCATAAGTTTTAGTTAAATTTTAAGTATCGATAATAACCATTATAGTAATATTTTGTTCATGATCTATATTATCCTGATCCTGTTTAGCCCATCACTAGTTTTATTTTATGCTCTTTCCCATCTCCGAATACAGGAATAAGATTTGATTTATATGTCAGACCATCGATTGTTACTTCCTTTATTCCCTTTGATTTTCCATCCGGATTAACCACTTCAATCTTGTAAGTTGCACCTCTGAATATCCTGGTTGCTTTAAACCCTTTCCAATCATTTGGAATACATGGATCAATTAATAGTCCGGTGAACTCCGGACGAATACCCAGCATATACTGTGTAACAGCATAGAAATTCCACGATGCTGTTCCTGTCAGCCAGGAGTTCTTGGCTTCACCTGGCCTAAAGGCATCTTTTCCTGCCACCATTTGTGCATAAACATATGGCTCTGTCTTATGCAAGTCACTTATCTCTTCCAGGTACGATGGACATATTTTTTTATAATATTCCCAGGCGCGGTTACCATTGCCCACAACTGTTTCTCCTATCATGATCCAGGGATTGTTATGACAGAAAACACCTGCATTCTCTTTATAGCCTGCGGGATAAGAGGATATTTCGCCATATTCTATATAGTATCTTGTGAAGGCAGGATTATTCAGAACGATGCCGTATTTGCTGTCGAGCCGCTCTTTTACAGAATTAAGCGCTTTTGTGCAAAGACCCTCTTCTTTCCCTATTCCTGCCATTGTGCATAAACCTTGTGATTCTATAAATATTTTAGCTTCCTCGTTTTCATTGCTTCCTATCTTACGGCCATAGTAGTCATATGCCCTGATGAACCATTCTCCATCCCAGCCATACCTCTTTATGACATCTACCATTTTATCCACGAGATTCTGTGCGCGTGATGCTTCAGCCTCTTTACCCAGTTCCTTACAAAGTTCAATGTAATCGCGACCATAAACTACAAACAAGCCGGCAATCATAACAGACTCGGCTTTAGATCCTTCAGTCTTATTTTCCGTGGTTTGAAATGATTCATTCGGATCGTTTGAGAAGCAGTTAAGGTTAAGACAATCATTCCAGTCGGCACGGCCAATAAGTGGAAGTCCGTGAGGTCCGAGATTATTAACTACGTGATCGAACGAAACGGTGAGGTGGTCGAATAAGCTTCGGGCAATTGAAATATCATTGTCAAATGGCACCATTTCATTGAGAATACCAAAATCGCCTGTTTCCCTGATATAACTTACGGTACCAAGGATAAGCCAGAGAGGATCATCATTGAAGCCGCCTCCGATATCGTTGTTGCCACGTTTGTTAAGCGGCTGATACTGATGATAGCAGCCTCCGTCGGGAAATTGAGTGGATGCTATATCGATAATACGTTCCCGGGCACGTTCCGGGATTTGATGAACAAAGCCGGTCAGATCCTGATTGGAATCACGAAAGCCCATACCCCTTCCGATACCTGATTCAAAGAAAGACGCCGATCGAGAAAAACAGAAAGTTATCATGCATTGGTACTGATTCCAGATATTCACCATACGGTCAACCTTGTCGTCGCCGGAGTTCACTGTATAAATGCTCAGCAAGTTATCCCAGTATTTCCGCAGTTCAGCCAGTGCAGCATCAACTTTTGCCGATGTATTAAATCTCGCAATAGTTTCCTTCGCCTTTTTCTTGTTAATAATATTCTTTGACTCCCACTTTTCATCCTCTTTATTTTCGACATACCCAAGTACAAAAATGAAATCCTTTGATTCTCCGGGTTTCAGTTCCACTTCAATGAAATGTGAAGCAATAGGAGACCATCCGTGAGCTTCAGTGTTTTTTGGTTTTCCTTCCAATACCACCTGTGGCTCATCAAAGCCATTGTATAAACCGAAGAATGATTCACGGTCAGTGTCAAATCCCTGAACCGGCACATTCGCAGAGTAATATGCGTAATGATTACGCCTCTCCTTGTACTCGGTCTTGTGGTAGATTACTGATCCTTCAATTTCAACTTCCCCGGTAGAGAAATTCCGCTGAAAGTTTTCCATATCGGAAGCAGCATTCCACAAGCACCATTCTGTAAATGAAAAGACTTTAAGTTTTCTGGTTTGTTTTGAGTTATTGGTCAATGTAAGTTTTTGAATCTCAGCCCAGGTTTTCAGTGGAACAAAATAAAGTACATTGGCAGTTATCCCGTTTTTTTCGCCTTTTATATTGGTGTAATTCATCCCATGACGGCATTCATAGCTATCCAACTCTGTTTTACAAGGTTTCCATCCGGGCGACCATATATTTCCGTTATCATTTATATAGAAATATTTACCGCCGCTATCCATAGGTACATTGTTATAACGGTACCTTGTAATTCTGCGGAATTTGGCATCCTTATAAAAAGTATAGCCACCCGCAGAATTTGATATCAGAGAAAAAAAATCTTCGTTCCCCAGGTAATTAATCCATGGCCAGGGAGTACGTGGATTATTTATCACGTATTCCCTGTTTTTGTCGTCGAAGTATCCGTATTTCATATTTATTAAATTTATAGTTTGCTGTAACTATTGTTAATTCAGTTGAGCCTTGGCTCTTCTATTGTTTAATTCAATTGTTATTTCATCCATTTTCTTTTGGTTTAAAGGATAGAGTGTCATCACACCGGCAGCGATCAGGGTAATAATTGTCGGTATCCAGCTCATTAGCATTATGATGCCCGGAACTGCGCCCTGAATCGCAACAGTATCCTGGCCATTGTATTTAAATGCTGCCAGCACAAATCCAATTATTGCACCTGCTAAACCTCCTCCAAATTTGGTTGCAAACGACCCGGCAGAGTAAACGAGTCCTGTAGCTCTTCGTCCATTCTTGAATTCCGAATAATCGGCAGCGTCACCAAGCATTGCAAAGAACAGCGTTGGGAATATTGCAGCTCCAAACTCCGATATGATACCGATCGTGAAAATAGCTATTATATTACTTGAACTGCAAAAAACAAGCAATGCATTTACTGCGCCCGAAAAAATCAGGGCATAAATGAACAGGTTGCGCTTGCCAAGGCGTTTGCCAAGAGGCGATGTTATCATAGCACCTGCAATTGAAGCCAGCATTAATCCAACCATATAAGATGCGGCCAGCAGTTGATTATGCAAAAAATGGCTAAAATAGATTACGACAATACCCTGTTTGATTGAGTTATAGACATTGAATAGTAAACCGATGATAAGAAGGATGATCCACGGCCTGTTCCTGATAAGATCTTTCAGGTCCTTGCCCAGGCTAGTTTTTTGTTCTTTTGGAGGTTGCACCCGTTCCTTTGTTGTAGCAAAAGTTACCATCAGGAACAGAGATAAAAAAACAGACAGAAGATAAATTGCATTGCTATAGCCTTTCTTCTGGTCAATGATGGTAATGTCTTTAGCCTGAAGGTTTTCTTCACCTGATACCATAAATGAGTATTTTTTCTGAGCTTCCATTGAAAAGCTTTTGCCCTTGGTAGGAATATTAAGGCTATCGGCAATTCCAGAATTGGTCCATGTAAACATGGCAATTCCATTTTTGGTTTTAATATTTACATTTTTTACATCCTTATTTGTAGAAACACTGATTTCATATTTTTTTGCATCAATGGTTTTGATATCAATTGAAGGATTGATATTGCCAAAATGCACAACTAAAAATAGTAAAGCTCCCTGAACCACCATACCACCTGTAAATGCTCCGACCATGCGATAGGAACCCAGACTTGTGCGTTCTTTGTCGTCGCTGGTCATAACTGCCATTAGTGCACCATAGGGAATATTATTAGCTGTGTATATAAAGAAAAATATCAGATAGGTAGAGTAGGCATAAATTATTTTCCCTGTGGGACCCAGGTTAGGCGTCGTAAACAGCAACGATAATGTTACTCCTAAAGGAATGGCAGTCCATAATATCCAGGGACGAAATTTCCCATATTTAGAATTTGTCCTGTCGCAGATAACGCCCATTGCAATATCGATAATTCCATCGCTGAATCGGGCAATTAACATGAGTAGTCCTACGGCGGCAGGGTTTATTCCAAAAACGTCGGTGTAAAAAATAAATAAGAATGTCGCCACTCCTCGCCAGGCAATATTTGCAGCACCGTCTCCAAGTGCATACCCGATTTTTTCCTTTAAAGCTAGTTTTTCCACGGTTTCTGGTTTTAGTGGTTATTAAAAAAGTAACATGCTGAAGTTAATTACTTAATTAAAACTGTTAATAATTCAAGTTATATCAAATTTAGTAATTGTACCATAAAAAGACCGGAAAACCCATCTGAATTTTTTCATACAGTATTAAAACTTCATGACAAGTTTTTTTATGAATATCGGATTTCTATAATGCAAACCTGACTCATTTAAATTTATGCTGCACTCTTCACTTTATACCCCTTCAATCCGTAATACAATATAAAGACAAATAATGGAATAGGCGCAAAAAAACCAACTGACATATTGAACTTATCGGCTATCAGTCCCATAACCGGAGGGAATATAGCACCTCCCACAATTGACATTACAATAAAGGATGATGCTTTTTTTGTTTTCGGGCCCAGGTCTTTTATCCCAAGTGCAAAAATGGTAGGAAACATAACAGACATGAAAAAGAAAACACCATAAAGAGCAATGAGTGAAATCCAGCCAGCCCCAATACTTACAACCGGCAATAACAGACAACACATCAATGCATAGATGGAAAGCAGCTTTGTCGGTTTAAAAATTCTCATCAGAAAACTGCCCGACATGCGTCCTATCATAAAAAGCACAAATCCTATTGACAGGAAGTATGGTCCATAGGCAACATCAAAATGGGGATTCTGATTAACATCCGTAACAAAATTTATAAGATAGCTGAATACTCCCGTCTGTGCAGCCACATAGCAGAACTGTGCAATCACCCCCAAAACAAAATGACGATGCTTAATAAGCGGCTTGCTCACAAGAGTCCCATCGGAAGATACAGTCTGATCATTCTCATTAGAGGTTTCTTCTTCCTTTATTTCCGGTAATTTTGTAAAAACAAACAGAAGAGCGACCAGCAATACCGTACCTCCAATAACAGAATATGGCAGAATCATAGAGCTAAGCTTTTGCCCGGCAATATTGCTATTATTCCCATATATAAAAAGACCAATAAGCGGGCCAATAACCCATGCCAGTCCATTGAATGATTGTGAAAAATTAATACGTCGTTCCGCCGTTTCTTTTGGACCCAACTTGGTAGTATAAGGATTAGCTGCTGTTTCGAGAGTGGCCAGACCGCATCCCATAATAAAGAGACAAATAAGAAAAATCCAGAACGATTCGAATGTTGTCGTTGCTGCAATAAGAAAGGCACCTGAGGAAAAAAGAGATAATCCAAGAATTATACCTTTTTTATAACCAAACTGCTTCATAAAATATCCGGCTGGCAGTGCCATTCCGAAATAAGCGGTATAGACTGAAAACTGAATCATTCCCGACTGTGCCTTTGACATGTGAAGCATAGTCTGAAAATGCTTGTTCAGAGTATCCAGCATACCATGTGCTATACCCCAAAGAAAGAAAAGGCTTGTTATAAGTATGAATGGAATAAGAAAACCCTGTGTAACAAGTTTCTGCCGGTTCCCGGAAGGGATTATTTCGTTAGTCATATCCAATATTGTTTTGAGAATACAATATTGCCATGATTTACGACTTTACCAAGACTTAGCTGCTATTTTATTTTGAATAGATATGATCAGGAGAAAACCTTATTTGTTAGAATCTATATTAAAAAGAATCCCGCAGATTTCGCAGATTTTACGCAGATTAAATCTGCAATTATCAGCGCTATCTGCGGGAAAATATTTACGAATATTTCTATTCTTATTTATTATTTTACCAGAAGATTTACTTTCAGCTTGAATTCGTCATAAATGGTTTTATCCCCTAAATTATCGAAGAAAGAGCCTGAACCATAACGGATATTATATTTTGTTCGGTCTACAGTGATGTTGGCAAAAAACCAGGTACCGTCATCCTTTTTCTGCATGGTTGCTTTGAATTCAATAGGATTTGTAACATCCTTTATTGTCAAAGTTCCACTAACCACTCCGCTACCTTTATCAAATGGAGTACTGCCTGTTATGACAAGCTTTGCCAGCGGATACTTAGCAACTCCAAAAAAATCATCGGATTTCAGATGGCCTAAAAGACGCTCATTATTCTCAGTTTCCTTGAGCGATGCCATATCGATGTTAAATTCCCCTGAAACAATCTTATTATCCTGCCAGTTAAGCCAGCCGGATTGTAGATTAATTGTCCCGGTATGCTGACCGGTTACTTTTTCGCCTAACCATAATAATTTGGTTTTTGTTGTGTCGGCGGATAATTTATTCTGTGCTCCGACATTTACCAGGAATAAACCCGAAATTGTTAATAATAATAATGCTCTTTTCATTTAAATAAATTTAGAATTTAAAATTTAAACAACAGGATTTCTCCTTTTGTTCAATCTTCATTAGATATTATTACTTATTTTCAGGTATTACTGAAAGGATTTCAGAGCTTGTGGATATTTAGACCACCACTTATTTCAAATACCATTCCTGTGGAGAAATTCCAGTCACCCCTCGAAATTGAGGCAACTGCTTTCCCGATATCAACAGGCATACCCCATCGTTTTTGAGGAACAAGACCTTCACTTATAAGCTTGTCATATTTGTCCTTTATTTTTGAAGTCATATCCGTCTGAATCACACCCGGACGAACTTCAAAGACAAGAATTCCCTCAAAAGAAAGCCTGTCTGCGAAAACAGTCGAAGCCATGCTTAAACCGGATTTTGAAATGCAATACTCTGCCCTGTTTGTAGAGGATCTCTCAGCAGAAACTGAAGTTATGAAAACAATAACAGGGTTATAATCAATTATCTGTTGCTTAAGCCAGATCATCTCCCTGGCTACTTTCTGTGCAAAAAAGACAGGTCCTTTCAGATTTATGTTCATTACCCTTTCATAGCTTTCCTCAGTCATATCAAGAATATCATTTCTCTGAAGCGGCGCTACGCCGGCATTATTAATCAAAACATCTATCCGGCCGTATCTTTCCAGAATATTTGAAACAACTTCCTTTTGACAAGATGTGCATGAAATATCCAAACCTATCGGGAAAAATTGGGCACCCTTGCTTTCAACTTCAGGACAAAGGTTTTCCATACCCTCACTGTCAACCGAACGGGCTATAGCTGCAATATCGTATCCTTCGGCTGCTAAAGCGATTGCAACCGATTTGCCGATTCCTCTGCTGGCCCCTGTAATTACGGCTACAGGTTTGTTATTCATACGTAAAAGTATATTCAGGTTTCTCAGTAAAATCGGTTTAAAGGTAATGATTTGCCAGACTTGGTCAACAATCACAGGAATTATCTTTAATATATTCTTCTTTGATTTTTTCAATCAGTTCATTATGTTGTATTTCTTTTATTGAGGCCAAAGTCTTTCGCGCGATCTGATGAGAAAAAACGAATGCCCTTAATGAAGAATCTTCATGGACAGATCCGGTGCTTTCTGTAATTCACTGATCTGGGACTAATCCATGAAAGTCGGATTATAGATCCCATATAGTAGCTAATCAATCTGACATAAATCAGTGTATGCGTAAAGACTTTTGGAATAAAAAATAAAAGCAGCCCTATAATGGCCATTATGCCTCCCGAGATGAGGTTATTTAATATCAGGAATATCTGGATCAAAAACTTTTCAAAACCGGTTTTATGCTTGCTAATATACACATGACGGGAAATATGAACTTCGGTTTTTGTCAGTGAAGTTGTTTTAAGGTTTATCCTTGAACTACCTCCATGGTTATGTTCAATAATTATATTCCTGCAGAATGCAATTTCTCCATTACAGTCCCGGACTCTTTTGCATAGATCTACATCTTCAAAATACATCCAGTAGTCCTCATCAAATCCACCTAATAACTTAAAGGCTTCATTTTTAATCATTATCACCGATCCTGATATCCAGTCAGGAAAACTGATACCCGGTTCACTTTTTGGCTGTACCTGGTCCTTCTTCGGTCCGGATTTGGTCTGAGTTTTACGATGACCAAAGATTGCTCTCTGAAATCCGGTAAGATTGAACAATGAAGGAAACTGGCCATATACGATGCTCTCTTTGCCAGCTTCATTTATTTGTCGGCACGAAACTATGGTAAAATCCCTGTTCTGTTTTGCAGCGAGTAAAAGATTCTCTAATTCAGATTCTGAGGCTACGGTATCAGGATTCAGGAATAAAAGGGATTCTCCTTCAGCGTTTTTAGCTCCCAGATTGCAGCCATTTGCAAAACCCCCGTTTATCTCATTATAGACAAATCTGAACTTTGGGAACCGGTCCCTGGTTTTAAAAAGCTCTTCTTCGCCGGATTGATTATCAACAACTATCACTTCAGTTTTGAAGTTCATCCCGGAGAAAGTGGCAAGCGCATCAAGACATTTATTAAGCCGTTCCCAGCCTTTATAGCAAACTATGATTATTGAAAGATCTGTCATATTATCTGTTTAACAAATTATGTCTGTCTCCTGGTATTTGGTTACCCGCCTAATCTCCCATTTACCCGTTCTCTTCTTCCTGCACTCCCCTGCTCTCCTCTTCTCCCTCACCTCCCTTCTCTTCTTCCTCCTGCATCCATTCATAAACAGGTCGTTGCGGGCCTTCATTCTTATACCAAACAGCCAACACAACACCCGAGAAGAATCCAAGCATATGTGACTCCCAGGAAACATTTTTATATACTCCCGGAAACAAGCCCCATACCATCGATCCATAAAGAAAAACTATAAGCAATGATAATGCTATGAGCCTGAAGTATCTTCGTATTATTCCGCTGAAAAAAAGAAATGATGCCAGGCCATAAACAAGTCCGCTTGCACCTATATGCCAGGCATCCCTGCCGGCAATCCAGACAAGAAATCCAGTAATAAAATAAGTCCCTATAAAGACTTTTAATGCTACTTCCGAATAAAAATAAAAAAGAGCAATTGAAAGGAAGAAGAGCGGTACTGAGTTATTGAATAAGTGAGTAAAGTCAGCATGAATAAAAGGAGAAAATATTATTCCGCGCAATCCCTTTATTGAAAGTGGATAAATACCAAATTGAGAGAGATCTATATCAAAAAGCACCTCAATAATCTTCACCATCCACATTAAAAAAACAAATATGCCCGGAATAATCATACTCAGAAAAAGTTTCTTCCTGTAAAAGGCGCCTTCTCTCTCTATATCTGAAATATGTTTTGACATAGTTAAGTCTGGTCTCGGAATTGAGTTGTACTTTAAATGTTCAGCGTTTAGTGTTCAGGGTTAAGTGTTGTCAATTGCCTAAATAATGTTGACCTTTTGCCTTTTTACTTTCCTTGTCCACCATAGCTTTCTTTGACAACCGAAGCTCTTGCGAAGGTTGTAGTGAAGGTGGATTATCTTTTGTCTTTTCTTCATTCTCTCCCCGGATACACAATACCTGCTGCATTTCTGATTCTGTCGAGGATATTCATAAGATTAAGGCTGAACGAATGAGGAACAACGTCGCTCTGCAATTTTCCTTCATCCAGACATTTCATTACTTCAATAGCTTCATACTGGTAACCCATTCCGTCGGGAAGAAGAGAATATTCTTCATTTTCCTTCCCGTTAAGGTTTACTCTGAGCCGCTGTGACATGTCGCGTTCGCGGGTGAAGAGAAGGTTTCCGTTTTCGCAAAGTAAATCGCATCCGATTCCTCCGGCGGTGCGAAAAGAGCTGTAAAGTGTAGCCATTCGGCCATCTTCATAACCCAGCACAATACTAATAGCATCTTCCGATCCGGTCATTGAAAATGAAGCTTTTGCCAAAACATCCGATGGCACTCCCATAAAATAAAGAGAGTCAATTACCGGGTATATTCCGATATCAAGTAATGAACCTCCACCAAGATCAAGATTGAATTTCCGGTCGGCCGGATCATATGGAGCCTGGAACGAGAACCTTGCATCCAGGTGAATTATCTTACCGGGGTCACCCCTGAGCAGGATCTCCTTTGTTTTCCTGTAAATTGGCTGAAAAGGCGGCCATAGAGCCTCCATCAGAAACACTTTCTGCTTTTCAGATTCACTGATCATAGATTTTACTTCGGTACTGTTCAAGCCAAATGCCTTTTCACATATTACCGCTTTCTTATTTTTAAGACATAGCAAAGTATGCTCCAGATGATGAGAATGCGGAGACGCTATATAAATAACATCCACATCTTTGTCATTTGCCAGCTCTTCATAGCTTCCATAAAACTTTTTATATCCATGGTCCGCAGCAAATTTCTCAGCTCTTGATTTATCACGCGATCCTACTGCATATAATTCAACATTATCAAGTAGCTTTAATCCTTTTGTGAATTTTGCAGACATCTTCCCCGGAGCAAGAACTCCCCATTTATATTTCTTTTTCATCCTGAAAAATATTTTGATAAATATAGGAATTTGTTCGGTATTTGGTCTCACTAACCATCCCCACGTTTTTGCCCCCCTTGGGGCTGTTGAAAAAGCTGAAATCCATTAACCACAGGGGTCACAAAGGATTAACACAAAGGTCACAAAGATCTGAAATATTGGATTTTACCTTTGTGTACTTTGTGCCTACTTTGTGTACTTTGTGGACCAGGGGACTTTATATCGCAAAAATAAAAACTTATTTAGGTAAGTTCCGAATAAGCAAAAAATAATCTATTCTTATATGCTTGATTATCTTTTACTTAAAAAATATTTTAAAAATTATTTGCATTTATTTAGTACTATGTATTGCATAGTATATATTTTTATATATATCTTTGCATTGTCATGTTACGTGTATTAAATAGTAGTAAATATAATAAAGCACCATGAAAATCACTGTAAGCATTAACCTGGGCGGATATTCATTCAACATTGATGAAGACGCCTATGCAGAATTAAAGAGATATCTCAGGAATCTGGAACTTCATTTTGCCGGAGAAGAGAGTTCCTCTGAGATCCTCTCTGATATTGAGAGCAGAATGGCTGAACTGTTCCGAAATAAACTTACGAACTATAAACAGGTTATAACCATCGAGGATGTCCATCAGGTCATAACAGTTTTAGGAACTCCGGAGGATATTTCAGATAGCGATGGACCTACTGCACGTGATAAGTTCATATCACCAGGCTATCACAGGATGTACCGCGATACCGATCACAGAGTCATTGGCGGTGTTTGTGCAGGAATAGCCGCCTACTGGGATCTCGAGCTCTGGCTAGTCAGACTTATCTTCTTTGTACTTGCAATGATGGGAGTAGGTATTCTGATCTATCTGATTCTATATATAGTTCTTCCTGAAGCAAAAACTACTGCTGAGAAAATTGCAATGAAAGGGAATCCTGTCAATATTCACAACATAAAAGATTCAGTAAAACAGGAATTTGATACTGTCAGAAAGAACATGAAACTCTGACAGGCATCTGATTATAAGATATTCGAAGTGTAAACTTTTAAAAAAACAGATCATGGATTTAGAAAACAATAAAGCTCAAATGCGCAAAGGGATCCTGGAGTATTGCATACTCTCGGTGCTATCCAGGAATTCATGTTATGCAAGCGACATAATTAAAGAACTTAAGGAGGCTGAAGTAATTGTAGTTGAGGGCACCCTCTATCCTCTTCTTACAAGGCAGAAAAATGCCGGTTTATTAAGCTACCGCTGGGAAGAATCACAACAAGGCCCTCCCCGTAAATATTATGAACTTACAGATGAAGGAAGAAAATACCTTGCCGATCTAGATAAATCTTGGCAGGAGTTAGTCGAATCAGTTAATCAGATCAGAACCAGATAACCAGTTATTAAACAATTAAAACCGAAACTAATGGATAAGACAATTAATATAAATCTCGGTGGGACTCTGTTTCAGATTGATGAGGAGGCGTTCCGGATTCTTCGGGATTATCTCCAGGCAATTAATAACCGTTTTGCCAACGTACAGGGTGGCCATGAAACTATTGAAGATATTGAATCGAGAATTGCAGAAATATTTCAGTCGCAGAAAGGTTTAGCCGGAGTTGTTACAAAGGATAATGTTGAAGCTATGATCAAAATAATAGGCAAACCGGAAGATTTTGATCAGGTGGACTCTGAGACAACACCACCGCTTTACACTTCTCAGAAAAGAAGATTGTATCGCAATCCCGGTGATTTTGTCATCAGTGGCGTTTGTAGTGGCATCGGAGCCTATCTTGATACTGATCCTGTTCTGTTCAGGATCCTGTTTATCATTTCAGCAATGTTTGGCGTAGGATTATTCGTTTATATTGCTTTGTGGATTGCACTTCCTGTAGCCAGGACAGATTCTCAGAAAAGAGAGATGTTCGGCGATGCATATAATAAAGCAAAATCTCAGATCAGGCAACATGATGATTATCAAGGAACAGGCGCTCAAGTCTATAACCCGGGTTATAACAGCACCTCAAGATTAGGCAATGCCATCAATGAAGTATTCAGGGCAATTGGCAAGGTCTTTTATATCATATTTAGAATCTTCCTGATAATGATTGGTGTTGTGTTTGTCCTTACAGGATTCCTGTTCATATTATGCTTTGTAATGATATTTGTTTTTAAATACCCTGGAGTATTTTCAATAGACTCTTCAGGTGTCAGCCTTATCTATCTCTTCGATTTTCTGAATTATATAGTAGCTCCAAAAGCTGTACCCTGGATAATAATATTGAGTTCCATAGCCTTTATATTGCCAATGATTGCTCTTATTTACTGGGGTGTAAAAATGATATTCTGGTTCAGGGCAAGAGATGGCGTTGTAAATCTTGCCGGCCTGGTACTGTGGGTAATGACAATTGCTGTACTGGCAATAGTTTGTTTCAATGAAGGAATAAGTTATACTCAAACAGCTAATAGATCTACAGAAACTGTCTTGCCACACTCTCCTGATACCCTTTATATAAAGAGTGATAATAAGATTTCTGATCTCAAATTCGAAAAAGAACTAGATCTTCCACATAAAGAATATTCAGTTTTTATTAATGACGAAAAGAAAGAACTGTATATCCGGCCAGTCTTAGTTGTTGACAAATCTGATGACAGGACAACAAGGATAGAAATAAAAAAGGAATCAGCTGGCCGTACTGAAATGGAGGCCATGAAAAAAACTGATGAATTGCTCTACAATTATACTATAAAGGGCGACACACTCCATCTTGATGAATATTTTACAAGTCCTAGCGGACGTAAATGGGCTGTCGACAATGTTATTATAAACCTCCGTATCCCTTCTGGTACAATCATGAAATTCGTAAATAATCCCAAAATAATGCTTCGCTCTTCATTCAGAGATGAATCTGAAGAATATCTTGAATCCTGGTGGGAATCAGGAAATGGCATATGGGTAATGACCAGAGATGGTCTTGAGCCGGCTGAAGAATATTCAGTTAAACATAAATAATTCCTTGTTTTTTCATTCCTGACTTCTTCAATGACATCCGGTACCTGTTCTGCGGTACCGGATTTTTTTGCATCGAGTACGATATATTCACTTATTCAGAATCAACAAGACGACAGCAGCTCGCGACTCAATATTCGTACTTTACCAGTTTCGGACTCACATACAAGTTCTGATCAATTTATAATAATGTTGTCAACCCGCGATTCGGAAACAGCGGAGGAGGAGGTATATCATTTAGTATGAGTTATTAGGTCTGGCTTTCTTAGGCAATCGGTTTTTTTAAAGGCCTATTTTCTGATAATAAAGTCCGTGCAAGTACTTCAATCGGATCGGATTTGATTTTTAATTCATTCTCAAAAAAGAAATAGTTATGGACTCCGTTGTATTTAATTTTTGTTTAAATTTAATATGAAAAGTGAAAGCAAAAGTCAGGCTAAAAGTATAATATCAGTTTGTTTTTCAGCACAATGACTGAATTTTACCTGTGTGACTGACCCGACGGAAGTATAAACTCAATTGATATAAAACTGCCTGACCTGCAACCATGTTGATCTTACTTCCGGAATATTCCGATCAGATTTAATTACAATTCATGTTTGCTATAGGCTATTTAAACCACCGAAAAGGTGTAATAGTCAAAAATCGAGGTTTTAATCCCTATTACAATCTTCCTGACTTCCTTAGAAATATTGATCTGCTGAAAAACTGATCTGAAGAATTTAAGATTACATTAGCCTTAAATAGATCAAAAAAGTTATATTTATATTTGAGAATAAATAAAACCTGACTTATGAAAAAATCTATCCTCTTTATCCTGGCAATTTGCATTTTATCAGGAAATCCGGTCAATGCCCAGGTTGGCAAATTAGTAAATAAGGTTAAATCGTCCGTAACGAATGATGCAGCAGGAAAACCCGGAAAAAGTTCCAGCAGTAAAAAAGAAGAGCCTGAGCCCAAATGTGCATGTGAACAACCCGAGCTCATACTCGACCTGGGTGGAAAGTTCCAGCTTGATTATGAAGAATTATCGATCAGCGTATTGGATGATGGCAGTATTCTGGCTAAGTCGAGGGTAACTGATGAATATTATATTATAAAGGACGGAGTTACACAGGGTCCTTTTAAATCGGGTGATCCTAAAGTTGCTGCTTTTGAAACAGATAAAAGCGATGACAAGGACATTGAAGGATTTATTCTGCGAAATAAACCGTACATAAGCAAGTCGGGCGATAAACTCCTTATCACATTTAACGGTAAAACATATGGACCTTATGCCCAGATCAATTCTTTTGCAGTTACAAAATCGAAGGAAAAGTTTGCTGCCATGGTTGTTGAATCCACCCTTGTGAGTGAAGACGAATCGAAGAAGATGGAAGAAGCTATCAAAAATGCAAAAACCGACCAGGAGAAGATGGATCTATCAATGAAGTATGCCCAGGAGATGCAACAAAAAATGATGAAAGCCGGGGGAACTACAGGGATATTACCTAAACTTATTACAAACATTCCTAACACAACATACGATCCATTGAAAAATATAGGAGGGAAACTAAATGCCAGGATGAAATATGACGATATACTCATGATTGCCTACGATAAAGTAATGGACCTCAAGGGAAAGACCATTATGACCATTAAGCCTGAAGTAGCATCAGCCACCGTATTATTCATCAACACTTCAAATACGAAATATGTGTATGGTGACTATGGAACCCTCAATTTTAGCGATGGCAGTACTATGTCAGAACTATTTAGTCCGCATCTGGTTAAAGTGAACGGACAGATTTACATTGCATATATGTATTATTCCCCGAAGAAAAATGCAATTATGCAATGTAAGATACCATTCTAGGATGAAATGAGAGTTCTTCTTGTTTTTCTTCTTTCTGCAGGATTATCAAGATCCTGTTTATCACAATCTGTAAACTACCAGGATCTCTTTGGTGATGACTGGAATAAAGCGGTGACATTTGAGAAAGAGAACAGAAGCTGGATAGAGGATGTTCTTGCTAAAAATCACATCTCCTACCCGCTCGCGATTTCAATTGTCTTCCCCGAACTGGTACGATATTCTGCGCTTCGCGATAAGATGGAAATCACATTGCTTAAAACACTTTATGTCAACCTGGGTGAGGATTACGCCAACTTTTCAATCGGACAGTTCCAAATGAAACCTTCTTTTGCTGAAATGATCACGGAACAAGCGCCGGCTGTTCTGGAACAAAGGTCAGGAATAACATTTAAAAACAGTTCGGATTTTGACGATATCAAAGATTTCAGGAAAACAATTATAAAAAATCTGGAGGATCCGGTAAGTCAGATTAATTACCTGATTGCATTCATAAGGATTTGTGAAAAGAACTTTAAATCAGATGGGAAAGATGAATTCTCTGAAGTAAAATTTCTTTCTACCGCCTACAATTTTGGCTTTAACAGGAAAGAGGCAGATATCGAAAGCATGATCGATAAAAAATTCTTTAACACTAAATTACTTAATGGTGAAAAGTACTCATATTCTGATGTGTCCTTGTTCTGGTATAAACAAAACATTCAGGACAAATAATGCAATAAAGCAAAGTCATGTACACTATATTTTATAAAGAGTCCTAATTTTCTCATAATCTGACAAGTACAGATATTAAAAATTCCCTCTATTTTCTGCTTTGCGAAGGGTTATATAATAAATAATTAATTGCAATCTGTCGCAGTGTTGTTTCAGCATAGGAATTTTTTAGAAATGAAGCATAGAAAACCTATTATTGATCTTCAAAACATTCCCTCAGTAAGAGCTGCCATGAGGGTAATCGGTGTCTTCCAGCCGGATTGAGGCTTAAATTAAAACTATATCTAAATTACCTTTAAAATATAACAACTTCTTAAAGTAGAAGAATAAGAAACAAGTATGAAAAGAACCCTGGTCCTTTTGTCAGTAAAAAATTCCCTAAAGGATAAAAGGATTAGTATATTGAATATCCTTGGGTTATCAATTGGAATTTCTGTTTTTCTTTTGATTTCAACTTATATCATAAGTGAGATTCGTTATGATAAAAACACTAAGAATTATTCGAAGATTTATCGCTTTGCTAATAATTGCAGACCTATTAATAAACACATTGCAGGATGTGCTGCGCCATTTGCTGCAGCAATAAAGAAAGACTTTCCTGAAGTTGAAGATGCAATGAGAATATCTAAGTATAAAAGTTATTTAATAAATGCGGAAAATAAAGGGTTCTTTGAAAGGAGAGTTCTTTATGCTGATTCGAATTTCTTTAATTTCTTTAATAATGATTTAATTTACGGATCATTAGAAAAATGCCTGAAAGAACCGTTTACCACAGTTCTTACGAAATCGATCTCCAATAAGTATTTTGGATTAGCAAATCCTATCGGGAAAGCTATATTAATAGATAGTATTCCGTATAAAGTTACTGCTGTTGTTCAGGATATTTCGTATTCAAATCATATAAAATATGATTTATTGCTTTCCATGTCTTCTGATAAGGCCAGTAAAAGTGATTGGTGGCTTGATGATGTTTATTATACGTATTTGATAATCAGGAATGAAAATAACGCCAGGATTCTTGAAAAAAAATTGACCTCCATAATAACCAATTATATTGGTCCACAGTATTATAAAGTTCTAAAAATTGAGTTAAAAAGAAATGAAGACTGGGGAACATATTATTTAGAACCATTATCTGGAATCCATTTGCATAGTATTATTCAAGATTCATTAGAACCATCAGGAGATATAAGGATTATTGTAGCTTTCTGGATTGCTGCAATTATGATTGTCTTGCTAACTTGTTTCAACTATATTAATCTGACAACAGCATTTTCATATGACATGTCGAAAGAAATTGCTTTAAGAAAAGTATTCGGCGAGCTAAATAAATCTATTGTTAAATATTTTCTGTTAGAAACATTTATTAATGTTTTTATTGCCTTAATCATAGGGTCATTTATCTGTATTTTATTACTACCTGGTTTTAATAATATTATTGAACAACAATTATCATTTAAAATTTTATTAACTAAAGGTTATCTTATTTACCTGTATATATGTCTGATTATTAGTATTACTCTGTTTGCCGGACTATTGCCCTCAATAAAGATAACTTCAGTTGAAATTACACATGCATTCAGAAATGTATTTTCGAATAAAGCATCTAATGTTTTTAGTGGCAGAAAACTGCTTGTTTTATTTCAATATATAATAAGCTTTATAATTCTGACAACCGTTATTATCATTATTGCTCAAATTAATTATTTGAATTATAGAGACTTGGGGTTCAGCAAAAAAAATATATTAATAGTTTCTAACGCCTCAGTTTTAAAGGGGAAAAAACAATATTTTAAAGAACAAATATTGCAAAGCCCTGATGTCATAAGTGCTTCTTATGTAATTCAATATCCCGGAAGTCAGACTTATAATAATGAATTTTTTTTTAATGGTCTTCCTGATAAAACATACGTCTTCTATGCTTTTTGGGGAGACCTGGATTTTGTTAATACCTTTGGTTTTAATATTACTGGTGGACGGGGATTTCAAAAAGATATTAATTCTGATTATAATGCGATACTTGTTAATGAGAATAGCGTAAAAGTATTACCTGACAAGAATTTAATTGATAAAGAATTGAAATTTGCGTCTGATAATATTAAAATGCATATTGTTGGTATTGTGAAAGATTTTAATTTCCGTTCACAGCATACCTTAGTAGAACCTGCTATGCTCTGCCTATGCAGGCCGGAAGATGGAAAATACTTGTGTGTTAGAATTTCCGGCAATAACGTTAATCAATCTGTTGATTTCATAAAACAAAAGTGGAACCAACTAAATCCAGGTATACCAATTATGTATTCGTTTTTATATGAGGATTTGATGAAATATTACAAAATTGAAGAAATTACAAAACGCATTTTATCAGTTTTTTTATTTTTTGCAATAATAATATCAATAATTGGTATATTAGGGTTTGTTTCATATAACACATTAAAGAGGCAAAAGGAGATTGGAATAAGGCGGGTATTTGGAGGCAGTGTCTTGAATATTGAACTTATATTTTTTAAAGAGATAATATCTGTCATTTTACTTTCATCCTTTATTTCCATGCCATTAGTATATCTGATAATTAATAAATGGATAGAGAATTTCGCTTATAGAATTAATATTTCATTTTCCTATTTCATATATCCAATACTTATTTTATTTCTTATAACAATTATTTCGAGTTTTGGGATTATTCTTACTGCTGCACGATCGAATCCAATTAAAGTATTAAAAACAGAGTGATTTTTTTATATTAGAAATATTTCAAAGCAAGTTGGTGTAAGCCGAAAAACCAAAGAGTAGGCGTAATTTCAAATTATTAAATTATGAAATCTTGTAGAGTTTTATTAATTGCCTTATTTTCATTTTTCTGTATCAGTATAAATGCTCAGGTTTTTGTTGGAGGTAATTTTGGATTTAATACCACCAGTGATAAAACCGACTATGGCGGAATCCCATCAGATAAAACATCTAATTATGATTTTAGCTTTGCGCCTAATATAGGGAAATTTCTGTCTGAAAAATTTGCAATTGGCCTTGCTTTGGATATTTCTCTATCTGGAAACACTTCGGGTGTAAATACTGAAACCATATCAAAATCTTCCTCCCTGGGAGGAAGCGTTTTTTTTCGTTATTATGCAATAAAATGGGATAAGTTTTCAGTATTCGGCCAGGGAAATATTGGTTTGGCATTCTCCAATTCAAGCATAAAAACCGGAGGATCAACCACCGATGGACCAAAGACCACTAAGTTGTATTTAAGTGTTTATCCGGGTCTTTCTTATGATATAAATGCCAAACTATCACTACAGACAACAATCAATATATTAAGTTTCGGCTATTCTTATATCACAACCAAGTCTGGCACTTATACAGACAACACTTCAAGTTTTAATGCTGGGGCCGGACTAAGTAATATAGTTTCTGTCGGGGCTATCACTATTGGAGCAATTTATAAATTTTAAAACAGTGATAATTTCTGTATCGCTCTGACAAATCACTTATTGAGATAAAAAAATCTTATCCTTAAAAAAAACCATACCTCGGTCGGTTTAGCTAATTATCAGATCCTGATAAATTGGGATTCGACAAGTTTGTACCTTCTTGGCAGGGTTCTTGTTTGCCGTGTGCTAACACAATGAAAAATGCTCTTACGGTATAATGACATATTAAGTATCTGGTAAAATCATGTAGAGACTAAAATCCGATAAATGTTAGATCGGAATCCCGATGAAATAGTTTTCCTGATTATTAAACCCAAATAATTAAAAGCGTATATGGAAACCATACTTACCTGGAGAAAGGGAATTTTTACTAGTACATTCAATATTTATTCGAATGGACAGCTGATTGGAAAATTAAAAAATAAGACCTTTTCGCAATCTGCAGATGGTGAATTAAATGGTATGAAATATGCCTTTAAAACCAAGGGCATTTTTAAACAACATACTCAAATACTCGATAATCAATCAAATAACATGATTGGAGAAATAGCATATAATAATTGGATGACCAAAGCCACACTATCAATCCAAAACAAAAAGACATATTGGAAATATGAAAATATTTGGAATACAAAATGGAGTATTTTCAATTCAGAAGGAATTCAAATAAATTACTCTGGGTCCTCTGGAAGTGGTAAAATTGAATCAAATACGAAAGATGATTTACTTCTATTAAGTGGATTATTTGTAATCAATTATTATTGGCAGATGACAATTGCAATTTTGATAGTAGTTTTGGGGCCTCTTTGTTTATGGAATTAAAACGAAGACTTATTGGGCTCCGTACTAAAAAGATTTATGTCAACTCGAATTGAATCAGGAGAAACACACATGATAAAACAACCAGAACATATGAACAAATTAATTAAAACATTCTTCCTCCTCTTATTCGGACTATTTAATATTGCTGGACAAGGCCAGGTTTATCATGAAACTATTAAAATCTCAGAAGATCTGGAATTATTAAAAATATCTGATAATGCTTATGTCCACATTTCGTACGCTAAACTGCCTGAATATGGAAGAATATCTGCCAATGGCCTGATATTCATAAACAATAAAACTGCATATCTTTTTGACACTCCATGGACTGATTCCCTTACCATGACACTGGTCACTTTTCTCGAATCCAATATGAAACTTAAAATTGCCGGATTTGTTCCTAACCACTGGCATGACGACTGTATGGGAGGATTAGGGTATTTACAAAGCCGGATGATTGATTCATATGCCAATCAAATGACAATTGATATTGCAAGATCAAAAAATCTTCCGGTCCCGGCACATGGTTTTAAAGACTCTCTTCAACTTTCTCTGGGTGAAAAAGTGATTGATTGCTACTATTTAGGAGCGGCTCATTCGCTTGATAATATTGTTATCTGGATTCCTTCGGAGAAAATACTTTTCCCCGGATGCATGATTAAAAGTCTCAGCTCGGAGAACCTTGGAAATATCGCTGACGGCGATATGAACAGCTATCCGAAGACCATTGACAAATTGATTCTGAAATTCAGGGATGCAAAAATAGTGATTCCCGGACATGGACAGCCCGGCAATTCAGATCTTTTAATGCACACTAGAGACTTATTGAAGAAATAATTAAAAATTAAGGGGCAGAAAGCCTGCAAATCCCTGATATGATTGAAACAGACAGATTAATAATAAAGCCTTTGTCTTATGATGAATTGAGCAAACACTTAATATCGCCGGAAGAATTGGCGAATGACCTGGGGCTGACAGCTTCTCAATCATTAAAGGATAAAGAGACAAACGATGCAATTATGAATGACTTATTGCCCGGGTTAAAAGATCCGGCCAAAGATCCTTCATTTTATACAATGTGGATAGTGATAGAGAAAAGTAAAAATGCTATTATTGGCGGGATTTGTTTTCATGGAGAGCCTGATGAAGAGGGAACTGTTGAAATCGGATACGGAATAGACAACGATTACAGAAATAAAGGCTTTATGACAGAGACGCTAAAAGGCATAATCCTTTGGCTCAGAAATAATAAAAAAGTAAGAATTATACAGGCAGAAACAGATTCTGCTAATATCTCATCAATAAAAGTGCTGGAGAAAAACGGATTTGAATTATTTAAACGGGATAAGAATATAACGGTATTAAAAATAGAGCTGAATAAATAATCCATGAAAAAAATTAAAGTTCTTCAGACAAGTAAATATTAATGCTGCACAACACAAGTCCGATCAAAACAACAGATTATTAGCCCTCTCAAATACCAGATTATAGGATGAAGAAAGAATTAAAAAACTCAGATAAACAAAATAAGGTCTCAATCTCTATCGCCCCATGGTTAATTGTCGGGAATAGTATGAGGGCTGTGGAATTCTATAAATCAGCTTTTGGTGCCATTGAAGCCTATCGCCTCGAGGGAGAGTATGGGGATCTTGTGGCAAGGCTTTCGATCGACGGAGCAGAGTTCTGGGTAAGTAATGAATCTTCTGTCAACTTATCTCCTGAAACCCTGGGCGGAGGAACTGTAAGAATGATTTTAACTGTGGAAGATCCTGATAGTGTTTTCAGTCAGGCGTTGAATGCAGGTGCTTCACAGGTATTCCCGGTAGGTGAAGAACATGGCTGGAGAGTAGGACGGCTTATTGATCCTTTTGGTCTTCACTGGGAAATCGGGTGCCCTGTTCAAACAAAAGGAGAATAATTATGACCCATCTTAAAACAATTCTTTTTGATCTGGATGGAGTGGTTATCGATTCGGAACCGGTTCATGCAAAAGCCAAAAAAATAGTCCTTGAAAAATTCAAGATCTCCTATCCTACGACTATTTTTGATGACTACAAAGGGAAAACAGATAAGGTTTTTTGGGATTATGTCTCCGTCGGCCTGGATGCTGGTAAGCATTCCTCAGAAATGCTTGAGGATTCTAAAAAATTAGTTTTTGAAGAAATCATAAAAGAATTAAAACTTATAGATGGCTTTCTTTTTTTTATTGATAAGGTGAAAAGCAAAGGAATTCGGACTGCGCTGGTAAGTTCAACATCAATATATAGTCTTGGATTAATTGACGATCTCTTTCACATCTCAGAGTTGTTTGACCTTGTTATAACAGAAGTGGATACATTTCTTCATAAACCTAATCCTCAGCCCTATCTGAAAGCTTTGGAAATGTTACCGGCTGATACGTGGAATTCCATAGTAATAGAAGATTCTCCAAATGGAATTAATTCCGCAAAAAAGGCAGGCTTATATGTATATGGATTAACCAGTTCTTTTAAAAGGCACCTGTTGATGGAAGCAGGAGCTGATGAGATAATTGAAAGTTATGAAGATCTGATGAAAAAATTAGATCTTTAAGCTCACGATTATCTATCCAAAGATTAAATTCATTCAAACAAATATGGCTCATGCTGTGTTCTTCAGTTAAAAAATCTATGGAAAACTTATCCCCAAACATCTTCGTTAATGGCAACAATCAGACTATTGCTTTTTACAAGCTTTTAGGACTCGAAAAAGCATTTTATGAGGCAACTGAATTTTCAATTTTGGACAATAACCGTTGTATTTTAACTTATGCAGAAGATGAATAGTGCGGCTATTGAAAAGTCAAATGTATTAAAACAATTTCAGACAATTCCAGGGGTTGGCAAAGCCTGTTCGCTTGATTTCTGGAACATAGGATTAAGAAGTATTGATGAGCTCAAAGGACAGAATACCAGAGTTTTGTATGACAGACTGAACACTATTACCGGAATGACTCATGATATTTGCATGCTCTATACTTTCCGGTGTGCAGTTTATTATGCAACAGAAGGAGACCATGAAAGGGAAAAGCTGCAGTGGTGGTACTGGAAAGATAAGATGTATAATGAGTAAGCTTCTTCTTAAAGTTAGCAGATTAAAGTGAGCCTGTACAGCTTTTATCAACTCCTCTACCGAACTTATTGTCGTCTCAGATAAACCGGCAGACAAGAGTCAGAACATTTCCATAGTTGATACCATGAAAACTTTAAAGAAAATTATTCAGATGGAGATTGTAATTAAATCTTAAGAGACATATCTCAAATAAAGTGATCGAGGAATTGAAAGCGGGTATAATTGTGAGATACCTAGTATCAAGTTTAAAACATCGATTTTTTGAATATGAGAAACCATAAAAATGTAATTTTAACCTTTATTCAAAACAAAGTATTTCAGTGAGAAAACAAGTTATCATAACAATTTAATCAACTAATATTTATGACAACTCCAAGAACAAAATTTACTGACATTAATTCATACATAGCAAGTTTTCCAAAAGAGACGCAAAAACTTCTTGAAGAATTTCGGGCTATAATCAGAAAAGCTGCACCGGAAGCTACAGAAACAATTAACTATGGGATGCCGACTTTTATCTTAAAGGGCAACCTTGTGCATTTTGCGGCTTTTAAGAATCACATTGGATTTTATCCCACTCCATCAGGGATAGAAACATTCAAAAATGAGTTATCCGGGTATGAAGGAGCAAAAGGCTCGGTAAAATTCCCGATTGACAAACCAATTCCATTTGATGTGGTAACTAAAATCGTAAAATTCAGGGTTAAGGAAAATCTGGAAAAAACCAAAACCCATTGATTTTGATTCTCTTCCTAAAAACATAATATTTTTATAGTCAGGGTCAACAAAGATCGGGGATTTTCTGTTCTTCGTTTATGAAGGTGAGCTATAAGATTTTACATACACTGAATTATGATTGTAACCATGAATACTAAATATAAAGACATTGACGGCTATATAGCTTCTTTCCCAAAAGAGACTCAAAAGATTCTGCAACAAATCCGTATCACAATTAAAAAAGCTGCCCCTGAAGCAGTTGAAACAATAAAATATTCAATGCCGACTTTTACTTTTAGAGGAAACCTGATTTACTTTGCGGCTTTCAAAAATCACATAGGGATATATCCTGCCCCATCTGCTGATGAGGCCTTTAACCGGGAGATCTCTGCTTACAAAGGAGCTAAAAGTTCTTTAAGATTTCCTCTTGACAAACCGATTCCACTCGAACTGATAAACAAGATCGTAAAATTCCGTATCATGGAAAACAGCAGATAGGAGCGGGATGAAAAGTACAGATGAAGGTTTTGTAATACCTAGCAACATGCACCATCCACTATGCAATCATATTATGATCTTTTGCAGAGTTTTTTAACTGACATCCCAACAAAAATTATATCATGATTGTTAAACAGTAAAACTTAAAATCTTTACCATCATGGCGAGAGTGACCACTTATCTCAATTTCACCCGTAATACTGAAGAAGCTTTCAGGTTTTACAAATCCGTATTTGGCGGTGAGTTTGGAGGACAAGGCATTATGCGTTTCAGGAATATTCCTCCGGAGGCAAAGTAACAAAGGAACTGCAGGATATGTTCTGGGGAGAATTTTACGGCTACTCAGGTCAGCGTTAAATCAGCTTAATTATGAAACGATCCATGTCAGGATCGTTTATTATTTTAATAATTATGTCAATTCCTGTATTCCCAGTTGTTATTAAGTAATAACTTTAAATAATGTTTAACCCGTCTTCCTATTGGGAGGCAAATAAAAACCAAACAAAATGGACGAGTTTATATTGATTTTCAGACACGAAGATGGTTTGAAAGTAGCTTCACCGGAACAGATACAGGTCTGGATGAAACAGACAAGGGACTGGATGGCCGGAATTTCTGCCCAGAACAAGCTTTCAGGAGGAAATGGATTACCTTTCGCTGATGCCAGAGTAGTCTGGCATAACAATATTGTTACCAATGGGCCATTTGGAGATATTAAAGAAACAATCGGCGGATATATTATTGTTAAAGCTGATTCTGTCGATGAGGCAGTTGAATTTGCGAAGGGATGTCCAGTATTGCAGGGAGATGGCAATAGTGTGGAAGTACGTAAAATTGCCAGGGGTGATAAGATGCATTGATCAACATTATAAATAGTGTTGAAAATCCTGACAAGGTATGATTTGAGAAGACAACTTTTTACCAGTATGATCTGTTATCACAATTACATAACAAAAATTGATTTCAGGAAAATTCAAAGGGACAGCAACGGTTGCATACAGCTATAGCAGAGAAACGGGAAAAAGAGAGAGAATCGGGGAGATTGTACAAGTCGATCATGAAAGACAAAAAAAAAATAAATACCAGGCATAGAAATTAAAAAGCTAAAAAGGGAATTATGGAACACCAGCATGCTCATAATCGTGATATTAAATTAAGTACCGCATTTAAGTTAGGCATTACCATAAATATTCTTTTCGTCATTGCTGAATCCATTGCCGGATATGTTTCTAACTCAATGGCTTTGGTATCTGACGCCGGTCACAATCTGAGTGACGTTCTTGCACTGGTATTCTCCTGGATCGCAATTGTACTATCGCAAAAACAACCTACTTTGAAGTTTACTTACGGGTTCCGTCGTTCCACAATTCTGATCGCGTTGCTTAATACAATCCTGTTACTTGTGGCAGTCAGTTTTATCTTATATGAAACAATACAACGACTTCATAAGTCTCTTGAAATAAATACCAACAGCATGATGGTCGTGGCAGCAATCGGTATTGGAGTAAACGCATTTACTGCCTGGCTCTTTATGAAGGGAAGGGAAAAAGATCTTAATATCAGAAGCGCTTTTGTCCACTTTGTGGCTGATGCGCTTGTATCCCTGGGGGTGGTCGTGGCAGGAATATTAATGGCGCTCACAGGTATCCAATGGATTGATTCTCTTGTATCATTTGTAATTATTGCTGTAATACTTTACGGTTCATATAATCTTCTGATTGATTCACTAAATCTTGCTCTTGATGCAGTCCCTGATAATATTAAGATCGAACATGTACGCGACTATCTTGCCTCACTGCCCGAAGTTCAGGGTGTTCATGACCTGCACATCTGGTCACTGGGAACCACCGATGCGGCTCTGACAGTACATCTGACCACCTGTGAGCCGACCGATGTAAGTTTTATCAGTTCAATTCAGCATCATTTGCATGAGCAATTTGAAATCGAACATACAACTATCCAGGTGGAATATGGAGGTATGGAAGATTGTGGTAATAAGTTTTAGTATAAAATGACGTCTTATAAAAAGAGAAAAACCAACTTAAATGAAAAATCAGGCTCTTGAAATTAAAGCAGCACTTCAAATATCAAAACCTGCTGATGAGGTATTTGATGCAATAATTGACCCTTTTAAAATGTCAAACTACTTCATTTCAAAAGGCAGTGGTAAAATGGAAGAAGGCAAACAAATTATATGGCAATTCCCTGAATTTGATTCTGACTTTCCAATCCGTGTTGGAAAAATTGAAAAGAACAAATACATATCTTTTTATTGGGATATGGATGGAATTGAATTATTTGTGGAGATAACACTTACTTCAAGAAGCGGCAATTCTACTCTGGTGACAATAACAGAAAAAAGCCGAAAGAATGATGAATCGGGTATCAAATGGCTGAAGGGAAACACAGAAGGATGGGCCAACTTTCTTGCCTGTCTCAAAGCTTTTCTTGAATACGGCATTAATTTAAGAAAGGGCGCTTTCGATTTCATGTCGGATAAAATCTGAAAAATTAAATAATTTCTCCTTTTTACTTTTTACTTTTTACTTTTTCCTTTTTACTTCTGGTACAGTATTTGTTAATCTTTAAATAAACAGATACGTCTAGCCTGTATCGATCATGAAGATTTTTAGCCCGTTTGTTTTATTTCTGATCTCCTTATACCCTCCCTCATCCATTTTTACTGGAAGGTCTCCTTAATGTACTTCTGTGATGGACTCTCTCAATTTTATTGACCTCTATGGAACAGTTTTTGCTGTTAATAAAATAACACTATCCTGAAAGTAGCTTTATAAAATCAAATTAACGCTGAAACATGATAAGAGACAAGCGTTTTACCATTATAATTATATTATTTATTTTGTTTTTGCCTGTTCGGGCACAATCTTATAGTACTCAACAGATTGAACTGACCGAACGACTGGATTCCCTGGCCAAAAACGCACCTTCCGAAATTGCGTACATACAGACCAGCAAAGACATATACGAAACAGGTGAAGATTTATGGTTTAAGGTGTACCTGCTCGATGCTCAATACCTGAATCCTTCTGATCTGAGCAAAACACTGTATCTGCGGTTGATAAATGATAGCAGTAAGAAATCAGTCTGGCAGGAAAAATATGAAATCAAAGATGGGTTTGCCAATGGCCAGGTTTATCTTGATAATGATTTATCTGAAGGGGAATACCTTATTGAAGTGTTTACCCCTAATTCATTTTTTAAGGACACAACAGAATTTTATGCAGTCAGGAGAATAAAGATCCAAACAGATATAAATTCCATGACTTCCGAAGCAGCAAAAACTGACAAAACTCTTCACGATAAAAAAGAATGTAAAATTCAATTTACCAGCTTTCCCGAAGGAGGAAATCTGGTTTCAGGAGTTCAGAGTAATCTCGCATTCAAAGCTGTTAATTGTAACGGAGACCCGGTTGATGCTAAAGGAACCTTGTTCCAGGATTCGACTCCGCTGCTTGAATTTAAAAGCCTGCATGCCGGTATGGGTAGTTTCAATTTTATACCTGATGCAGACAAAAAGTATTTTATCAGGTTAACAGAACCTGAAACAGACAGTACCTTTCAATTACCTGAAGTTCATCCGGGAGGAATGAGCTTCCATCTGAGTGGCAGGGATGAAGAGTCACTTTTATTCAATGTATCTCAAACCACTGGTCTAGAGCCACAGGATATTTATTTGCGGGTCCAATGCAGAGGAGTTGTTTATGGACTGAAAACAGCAATATTAAAAAGAGAATTGAGGATAAAAGTGCCTCTCTCAGGTCTTCCTCAGGGAATAGCAGAGATAACGCTTTTCAATAGCAGACTTGAGGCGGTCGCTGAAAGGCTGGTTTACATTAACCGAGATCAAAAACTCAACATAACCACTGAATTATCTAAAGACATCTATCAGACCAGGGGAAAAGCAACAATAAAAATCAGTGTAAAAGATGAAAACGGACTACCTGTGGTTGCAAATCTTGGCGTAACAGTTTTTGATAAACTGTTCCAGAATCCTCTAGACTCAAATAATATTCTCGCCCACTTTTATCTATCGACGCAGTTGAAAGGAAGAATTTATAATCCATCATACTATTTTACGAAAGGCAACGACCATGAGGAAGCGCTTGATTTACTGATGCTGACACAGGGATGGAGAAAATATTTCTGGAATGAGGAAAATCTTAAAAAGTTCAGTGAAACACCTCATCAAATTATTTTTGATGGAACAAAAGGGGAATTATTTTACCCAAGCCAAAAGAAGAAAATTCCAAAAGAACAGACCTTTGTTATCGCTTTTTCACCCAACAGGGATAGTTTGAATTTATTAATCCCTGCTGATTCAGCAGGAGCATTTACTGTTCCTGAAGACCGGCTGAAGGTGTGGGAAAATGACTACGTCTATTTGAAACCATTGGGATCTTATGGATCTCAACCAGTATATAGAATATCCAACCCTGTATATCCCGAATATGATCTCCATCTCAAATTAACTGACCCCTTTGAAGTCATTAATAAGCAGATGAAAGTAAATAAAATCATTTACCCAATAGCCGGCTTTTCTAGTAAAAAAGAGGAATTACCAGTATTATGGTTAAGGGATGAAATAATTGAAATTCCTGAAGTTACAATCAAAGGACAAAAAGGAAATACCCTCCGCGGGAAATTTATGAGAACCCTGGATAGTCTGACAAAATATGATCTGATTAATGATTATGTCTGTTCATTCAACGTTTTGAACTGCCCCCGGCATAAACGTGATGAATTTGGCACTAAAAAACCGATACCAGGGAATTGGTATTACGAGATAATTGCTTATAATACACCGGCTGAACATGTTATTTATACAGTATATCAACCACCTAGAATGAATGAAGATGAGTTACTGAAGTTAAATAATTTATCAAGAATAAAGGCATATTACGGACACCGTGAGTTTTACAAGCCCGATTACGATAAAGAAACAGAAGATTCCAGAGTGCCCGATTATCGGAATACTCTTTTATGGGAGCCTTCGGTCATAACTGATGAAAAAGGGGAGGCGACATTGAGTTTCTTTTGCTCTGATATAAATACAGATTTTGTAGGGAGAATCGAAGGAGCAGGAGGTGAAGGATTACTGGGTTCTTCCTATTTCAAATTTACTGTCAGAAAGCTAAAAACTGAACCTTAAAAACCAGATATACAATTCTTTTGAAAGAGTCATCTTAAGAATGAATTATGCTGAAAATAATAATATATAAACGATTTATAATTATCCTGTTTGCCATTGGATGGTTCTTCCCTGCGTCAGCCCAATCCTATACTGCCAGCCAAAGTGAACTTACTGTGCGGCTGGATTCCCTGGCTAAAAACTCACCTTCCGAAATTGCGTACATACAGACCAGCAAAGACATATACGAAACCGGAGAAGATCTTTGGTTCAAGGTATACCTGCTAGATGCACAATATCTGGTTCCTTCGGAAATGAGCAAAACTTTATACCTTCAGTTGTTAAATGAGTCGGGTAATAAAGCGGTATGGCAGGAAAAATATGAAATTCAGGATGGATTTGCCTATGGCCGTGTTTACCTTGATAATGGATTATCCGAAGGGGATTATCTCCTGGCAGCATATACGGCAAATTCACTCTTAAATGACAACACGGAGTTCTATGCTGTAAGGAGAATCAGAATTAGAAAAGACATGAATTACCGGCCATCATTAAAAGTGACTTTTGACAAAATCTATTATAATGAAAATGATTCTGTAAGGTTAAATTTCTCACTTCCTGCAGAAAGAGGGGATTCAATATCTGCAGAAATCAATGCAACACTGCAGAAAGCCAATAAAAAGCTTGAAAAAGAAAAAACCACAACCAACGGCCAGGGTGCAGCCATAATTGCTTTCAGGCCAAAGGAAACAAAGGAGAATTCTCAGGTTGCAATAAGCATTAAATACAATGACCGCACTGAAAATTTGGTTCTTCCTGTACCCAAAAAAAATAATTCAGTACAATTTACAACCTTCCCTGAGGGAGGAGAGCTGGTATCAGGTATTAAAAGCAATCTGGCATTTAAAGCAGTAAACATCATTGGAGAGCCTGTTGATATCAAGGGAACTTTGTTTGAAAACAATACTCCTCTGGTTGAATTTAAAAGCACTCATGCCGGAATGGGGAGTTTAATTTTTACTCCTGATTTCCGGAAAAAGTATTTCATCCATTTATCAGAACCTGCTATCGACAGTACCTTTCTTTTGCCAGAGATCCGTCAGGAAGGAATGACTCTACAATTTGCAGGAAAAAACAAAGAGTCTCTCTCATTTAAGGTATCTCAAAGCTCAGGGCTCAAACCGGAAGTGGTTTACCTCAGGGTGCAATGCCGGGGTGTAGTCTACGGCATAGCAACAGCCACCTTAACAAGGGAATTGTCGATTAAACTGCCTCTGTCCGGACTCCCGCAGGGAATAGCAGAAGTCACACTTTTCAACAGCAGTTTAAAACCGGTTGCTGAAAGGCTGGTTTATGTTAACCAGGATCTGAAACTTTACATATCTGCGGAGTTATCCAAAGAGATATATGCAACCAGGGGAAAGGCAACATTGAAAATAAAAGTAAAAAATGAAAAAGGAGAACCTGTAGTTGCCAACCTTGGCGTTAGCATTTTTGATAAACTCTATGAAAATCCGCGGGACTCAAATAATATTCTGGCATACTGCTATCTTTCCTCACAGCTAAAAGGGAGGATCTACAATCCATCTTACTATTTCAACAGCAATAATAAAGGTCGTGATGAAGGTTTGGATTTACTTATGCTGACCCAGGGATGGAGAAAGTACGAATGGAATGAAGAGAACCTGAAAAAATCAGAAACGGCGCGAAAAATTATTTCCGATAAAACATACGGTTCTGTTTATTATCCTCACAGACGTAAAAAGATTCCGAATAAACAGGTATTTGTTATTGCATTTTCTCCAAACAGGGATAGTCTGGAATTCTTGATTATTGCTGATTCAGCAGGGGGGTTTTCTGTTTCTCCGGATCTTTTAAAAAGATGGGAGACAGATTATGTTTATCTGAAACCTTACGGCCCTCCGGGATCTGAATTTACAATGCCTACAATTGACCCACTGGCTTTGCCTGAATACATAATAGGGATACGGTTAACTGATGCTTTTGATATCATCAGCACCAAAATGAAAAATTGCGAATTCGTTTATCCGATTCCTGGTTTAAACCCGGAATATGAAAATTTGGCAGACTCATCCGTGACAGAAAATGGGTTTATACGAATTAAGGAGGTAACAATAAAAGGACGGAAGAAAAACATAATAAGGGGAAAATACCTGGGAATTCTTGATAGTTTAGCAATCAATATTGACTATGTATGTCCATTTGGAGTTTTAAACTGTCCCAGACATCCACCCGATGAACCTGAACCGATAGTAGTTGAACCGAATGGATATGGTGAGAAAAAACCGATACCAGGGAAAGAGTATTTTATAATTTACAATTATAACACTCCTGCTGAACGTGTTGCAAAAATTACTTACTGGCCAAATAAATATTCTGAGGAAGACCTTTTAAAGATAAATAATCTTGCACGGGTAAAGGCATATTACGGGCATCGTGAGTTTTACAAGCCTGATTACGATAAAGAAACAGAAGATTTCAGAATACCTGATTACCGGAATACTCTTTTATGGGAGCCTTTGGTTATAACAGATGAAAAGGGCGAGGCGACGTTGAGTTTCTTTTGTTCAGATATTAATACCGATTTTCTAGGCAGAATCGAAGGTGTAAGTGGCGAAGGATTGCTTGGAACCGGAAATTTCAAATTCACTGTCAGAAAACTAAAAATCAATCCATAAAAGATGCCGATGCCCGATTTTGATGATATTGTCTTTGATAAATTCAATAAGAAATATGGTGCTTATTTCCTGAGAAAAAGCTACAACCGCACTGTTATTGTGGCTATTGTCGGAGCCTGTATTTTAGGATCTGCAGCCGTTTTAATACCATTCTACATGATTCCTCGTGAAAAAAGTAAAGAGATATATAATTCGGTTTATATCACCATGGAAAACATGAAGTCGCCTGATGAACCCGCAGGACTTCCTCAGCTTCCTGCGCCTCCTGCTCCTCCCCAGACTGCACCTGCAACAAGAATCGCCGCTCCTGCAGCAAAATATGTTGCTCCTGAAGTAGTGGATTCAATTCCAGTTACTGAAAAACTGACAGATTTAACTGTAGATTCAATACCCGGAGCCTTGACCGGTCAGGAGAATATAAACGGATCTGGCAAGGGGACGGGGACAGTAGCAGATGGAGGAGATGGTGGCGGCGGTGGAAATGGTGGCAATGGGCTGTTTTCCACGGTTGATGAAATGCCGAAGTTCAGGGGAGGTGATATCAATAAGTTTCGTGAATGGGTCCAGAAGAAGACAAAATACCCGGAAATAGCAACTATTAACGGAATACAGGGAAAAGTCTATGTAACATTTATCGTGGAGAGAGATGGTACAGTTTCAAACGGGAAGGTAGTTAAAGGAGTAGACCCGTTGATAAATGATGAAGCTTTAAAAGCTGTTATGTCTTCTCCAAAGTGGACCCCCGGCAAACAAAGAGGCACAGCTGTGAGGGTATCTTACATAATAATGATTAATTTCCAGCTTTAGTAGTAAATAGTATTCATTTAAATTGTTTGTATTTGTTCCGGATTATATAATTTTAGTATATCGTATTTTAATATCAGATTCATGATCTCCAAATTAAGACCTATACTGTTCATACTTTTCTTAATCTTGCCGTCAAATTCAATGCTCCTTTATCCTCAATCAGCAGATTATATCGACGGGAAAGTGATCAATTCCTCCACCAACGCTCCTGTTCCTTTTGCGACGATTAAGCTTAAAAACAATCAACTTGGAGTTTATGCAAATGCTGATGGTGATTTCAAGATAGCCCTTAATTCCGATTTTCAGAACGACAGTTTAATTATAACATGCATCGGCTATAAGCAAAGCTCATTAGCTTATCATGATCTAAGTAATATCAAGATAAATAAAATATTTCTGGTTCCTGTAGTGTACGAAATTGGCGAGGTCAGAGTAGTTGCTAAACAGAAAAAACTAAGTTCTCTCGCAATTATCAGGAGAGCGATCAGAAGAATAGCAGATAATTATCCAGTTAAACCATATAATTATATCGCATATTACAGGGACTATCAAAAAAAAGAGAATAATTATATAAATCTTAATGAAGCTATTATTCAGACGCTAGATAATGGATTCAATTCCGAATCCAGAACAAACAAATACCGCTTGCTTGATTTTAGAAAGAATACCGATTTCCCAAGAATGGACATTTCTCCGTACTACAAATTAAATAATACAAAGGATTCAGATAATTCCAATAAGACAATTCCTGATGCATGGCTTGGTGACCAATACGGGAATGAATTATTTATCCTTATGGTTCATGATGCTATCCGGAATTTCAACACCAGATCCTTCTCTTTCGTTGAAACCTTTTCAAGTGATTTTGTCTATAATCACAACTTTTCAGATCCTGTAAAAATCTTCAATAATAATCTGATGCTCTATAAGATTGAATTTGAAGGCAAACGCGTGATAACTGGTGACTCACTCTCTGTTGCAGGCGTTATCTATATACAGCCCAGGGACTTTTCAATTCATAAGCTCGAGTATTCCTGCTTTTATAAGGCAGCACCGGAAGCATCAAAAAAGATGTTTAATATCGATGTGGAATATGGTTATGATAATTCTGTGGATTCGCTGATGTGTCTTAAATACATATCCTTCAATAATCTATTTAAAGTGACCGATTCAAATGATAGTTCCTATTTTAAAATATTGGATTCATATCTGGATACACACAGTAACATAAAGACAACCATGGTTTTCAGATTTAATAATTACATTGACCCTGTTTCCGCCTCGAAAAAAGGAAACTATGAAGTGTCGATCGGTAAAAAAGTTGCCGGAATAAGTCATATTCAGGTTGTCGGGAAGCAATTATTCATCAGATTAAAAGACGAGGATCTTAAGGAAAAACCCGACTCAATTCAGGTCGAAATCCATAATATTAAAGATATAAACGGTAATATTCTCGATAAAAAAAGATCCATTGAACTCTATCAGTACAGAGAACTTTTCGTTCAGGAGTATAACAAACCTGTAACATTAAAAGATAGTTGCTACATGGAATATTTGCCACTCGATAAAAACTGCATTTCTAAATTTACCGGGAAAGACAAATATTGGATGAATACACCGGAAAATATTAAAATTATCAAATGATTAACTTATTTGGAATCAACTGATAAGTTGAAATTAATATATAAGTTTAAAGACATGAATCAACAACTTGCTTATGTAGCAGTTCTTGTAAACGACTATGATGAAGCAATTGAATTTTATACTGAAAAACTGCATTTCAGGCTTATAGAAGACAAATTATTGGGTGAGACAAAAAGATGGGTATTGGTCAGACCTCAGGGGCCGGGGGGATGTTGTCTGTTACTCGCAAAAGAAGCTTCTGAGGAACAGAAAGGAATGGTGGGAAACCAAACCGGTGGCCGGGTATTTCTCTTTTTATATACGGATAACTTTAAAAGAGATTATCAGAATTTAATAGATCATAGTATTGATATTGTAAGAGAACCAGTAGATGAACCTTACGGAAAGGTTGCTGTATTTAAGGACCTCTACGGAAATCTTTGGGATTTAATAGAGCCGGTGGGGTAAAAGAAAGTTCTGAAGTGAAGCCAAACATTTAGTAGCTTTACACTGAAACCAAACAGGTACATTATTTATAACAGAGTAACAGATTAAAATAATGAAAAAGAGATCTTTGTATTTTTTATTTCTACTACTGACATTTGGATGCAGTACTCCTCAATCGATAAAATGGAATTATTTATCCTTTTATAAACCGGCTGAAAACCCGGTTCTTAAAGCCGACTCAACTTTCACTTTTATTGATCCGATAAAAAAGGAATCCGTTAAATGGCAGAGAGCCGATGTTTTTAACCCTGCTGCTATTGTAAGAAACAATAAAGTTTACCTGCTATACCGGAGTGAAGATAATCCTGCCGCAATTCTTGGTGGGCGTACTTCCAGGATTGGTTTGGCCTATAGTGAAGATGGTCTTCATTTTACAAAATATCCAACACCTGTACTCTATCCCGACAGCAGTGAATTTATAAAGTATGATTGGCCGGGAGGGTGCGAGGATCCCAGAATAGTTCAGACAGAAGATAGTTTGTACGTGTTGGCTTACACATCATGGAATTACAAAATTGCAAGGTTAAGCATTGCAGTCTCAAAAGACCTTGTTCACTGGGAAAAGAAAGGACCGGCATTTGCAAAAGCTTATAATGGCAAGTTTCTTGATATATGGTCAAAATCAGGATCAATAATCACAAAAATGATTGGTGGCCATCAGGTTGCAGTGAAAATTAATGGAAAATACGGGATGTACTGGGGTGAGAATTTTGTCAATCTTGCATGGTCCGACAATCTTACTGACTGGTATCCGACACTGAATGAAAACGGAGAGCTTAAACCTGTTATCAGCCCGAGAAAAAATAAATTTGACAGTCAGCTTACGGAATGCGGCCCACCTTCATTGATTACTGACGAAGGTATTGTATTATTCTATAATGGGAAAAATTCTGAAGGTGAAGATGCTGAGATTAATGTACCGAAAGGAACATATTCCGTAGGAAAGGTCGTATTCGATGTTAATAATCCTGAAAAGACAATTTCCCGGTCAGATACATGTTTATTACGACCTACTTTGCCTCATGAGATTTCAGGGCAGTATAAGGCAGGTACTACCTTCTCAGAAGGGTTGGTTTATTTTCATGAGAAATGGTTTCTATATTACGGAACAGCAGATTCATTTGTTGGCGTGGCAATATCAAAATAGCAGGTGCAAATATTTAAATTAAGCAGGAATCTATTGGTTATCTTCCTGTTATGGCATGAAAATTGCGGCATACAAGTTAATGATCAATAACCTTTAACCATGAAAAAACTACTTCTGTTGTCTTTGATGGTTGTTCTTGGTCTGAGTTCATGTGAACTCAATAAGAACAATGCTGATCCGGAACTGGTTCTTAAAATCGGGAAAGACTTAAGTTACAAATACAGCAACATTGAGCTGTATGATTCATCCACTCATATAGTATATTTTAAAGAGTTGCATCCCGAGTTTGATAAGCTTGTACAGGTACCATTTACATTTTATGCGAATGGCACGGAAATATATACAGGCTCAGTCTGGCCTGCATTTTATAATTCCAGTCCTACAGGCCCTTTTATTTACTCTCCCACAATATTTTATCAGAATTTTGCCATAAGAGTTGATGACTGGACTAAAGACAAACCTGATCCAAGAAACGATCCGGTGCTGATGCAATCGCTTAAAGTACATAACCTCTTGCACTCGGGACTTTCAGTCGAGATTAATCCTCCGGTTATAAACGGTACTCTTTTGACCTTCTTATTCACTGTCACCAATCAGGATAAGTCCGACTTATTAATCCTTGATCCTGATAAAACCGGCACTAATCTCTTTCATTATTTTACAAACGGTCTGTCAATAAGAAATGCGGCAAATGAATATGTCTTTACCAGTAACATAGAAGTCGAATTTCCCTCTCCTTCGAACATCTGGAAGATTGAATGGTTATCTTCCCTGAAATCCGGTGACTCAAGACAATTCACATTAAACTACACTTTAAGCTCTGCTTTAAATCAAGGAGAATATACCGCTCTGTTTGAATTTCCCGGGCTGACTTCTCAGGTTTCAATAGACCAGCTTGTTCAGAATGGCAACAGGATCTGGCTGGGAGATGTTCAGGCAAACAAAAGATTTACCATACAATAAAATAGATACTGAGGCAATGTGACGTCAACAGTAAAAGCAATTATTTCCAACGGTGGTAAAATAGTGCAACCTATTGGCGCCGATGCTCCGGAAATAACAGCCCGATTCAGTGATCCTGCAGGTAACATCTTCGGTCTTTACCAGGAACCGGGAAAAGCTGCGGATGCGCGTCGTATTTTTATTAATAATGCTACTAATTGAGTGCCTGAAAAGAAATGATTTTTAGGACTAGCATTTCCAAATTAATAATAATTGATTATCTGTTAGAAATATAGTAATTTTGAATAAGAAACGATGAACAGATAATAATTTAACCCATTATATAATTATCTAATTCATTTATTTCAAGCAAATTACCTGGTTATTAATATCTACTAAACCCAACACAGAATGGAACGACGTACTTTTATTAAGAATGCCGGCCTCGCCGGTGGAATGATGATTATGTCACCTCATTTAGCCAATGCAAAGGCAACGGAAGACTATGATTTCCCCCTGATGGACCTGCATGTCCATCTGACAAATGACTATACAATAGACAGGATGATGGAAATTGCCAAAACAAGAAATGTTAAATTCGGAATATTGGATCATCCTGCTGATTGGGCTATCAGGAACGATGCCGACTTGAAAAAATATATCGATAAACTACGAAAATATCCGGTCTACATAGGTTTGCAACCAATCGATCTGGAATGGTCTAAACGCTTTTCTCCGGAACTTTTATCCCAAATAGATTATGTTTTAATGGACCCTCAGAGAGTACCAATGGGGAATGGAGAAACCTTGTCAATATGGCAATTTGATACTTATGTGGAAGATACTGAAGAGTTTATGAAGCGTTACATGGCTTATTCCATGGAGGTCCTCAACAATCAGCCGATCAACATTTTTGGCTGGCCTCTCTTTCTTCCGGTTTGCATAGCCCGTGATTACTATTCCTTATGGACTCAGGAACGAATGCAGCAGATAATTTCGGCCGCAAAAAAAAGAAATATTGCCATTGAGATAAACGATATGGCCCATACGCCACATGATAAATTTATTAACATGGCTAAGGATCAGGGTTTGAAATTTACCTTTGGTTCAGATTCACGGAATCAGAATGCGGGGAGACTGGCTTATAGCAAGTCCGTAGCAAAAAAGTGCAACCTGAAAAAGGAAGATTTCTTTATTCCTAAGTCGAAGGTATGATTTATCATTCAATGGTGATTCTTGCATCCCATGAATGAATTTTTATTATTCCTAATTTACTTAGTGATTCCTTTGTGGTTAAATTAATTTTCTTTTACCACAAAGGAACACTAAGGTTTGCACAAAGGTGCACAAAGGATTTTTTTACAGATAATCCTAAAAAAATTGATATGAAATCTATTATCCTATTCCCATTGTTATTGGCCACCTCAGTAATGGCCCAGGAACCCGATAGCAGCTCAGCGCTCTTCAACATGAGAGAGGCAGAACGCAATTTCGCAAAGGCTTCTGTCATGTATGGTCGCAATGCCGCTTTCGTTGAAAACTTTGCAGATGAGTCTGTTCTTTTCACTGACAAATGGATCACTACCGGGAAACAATTCTCTAAAGATCGGAAAGCTTCTCCTGTCGTTCTGAAATGGGAACCTGAGTTTATGGATATCTCTGAAAGCCGTGATTTCGGGATCAGCACCGGACCATGGGAAGTTCAGGAGTATCGCCCTGGCACTCCTCCCCTTTTCACTGGCTATTATCTCACTGTCTGGAAAAAACAATCCGACGGAGCCTGGAAAGTAATACTCGATGGCGGAGGAACAACACCTCCAATTAAAGATCCAAAACACAAATTCTCGTTTCCATCTGGAGCTGATAAGCCTGTTCCCAATGCACCTGTAATAAAAGTTGAATTATCATGCAAAGAATTATTGGACAGAGAGAAACAAATTCTCGCGGAGTGGGAAAGGAGTCCGCTCCCATCCACTTACACTGAATTTCTTTCACCAAATGTAAGGATTCAATTCAGCGGACATCTTCCAACCACAAATACAGATACAATAAATGCCATAATCGCTCATTTCGACAAAAACCTCATATGGAAGTCATCTGGCTCAGGGGCGGCAACTTCAGGTGATATGGGGTTCACTTACGGGCTACTGGAAATTCCCGATAATCCTGTACTAATCAGAGGACATTATGTAAGGATCTGGAAGAAACAGCCGGGAGCCGACTGGAAAATTGTACTGGAAATGATGAACTTGAATTAGTTTTTCATGTTTTTGAAGTTTCCCTTTAGGTCTCAAAAGTACAGCTCAAAAGGTGAAAGGAATTCACCCAAAATGTTTGCTGAAAATCTGTTTTGATATCGAACATATTGATATCGTATTTTGTTTTGATTCTATAGATGCGTTTATCTTATAAATTGATTTAATATTAAATTCTGGATGATGCTAAAGCGAAAACCAGTAAAATAAAAATCATGAAAAAAGTTACTCCCTTTTTAATGTTCGATAACAATGCTGAAGAAGCAATGAAATTTTATGTGTCAATCTTTAAAAACGCAAAGATCATTGATAACGGAAAGTTCCAGATCGACGGACAGGAATTCCTGGTCTTTAACGGAGGTTCCTATTTCAAATTTTCTGAGGGAATTTCGCTTTTTATAAATTGTGAAACACAACAGGAAGTTGATGAGTTCTGGGAGAAGCTTTCTGCAGGGGGTGAAAAAAGCCAGTGCGGATGGATCAAGGACAAGTTCGGTATATCATGGCAGGTTGTACCTTCAATACTAATGAAACTTCTGAATGACCCCTATCCCGAAAAATCAAAACGAGTATTGAATGCGATGCTTAAAATGAATAAAATTATCATAAAAGATCTGGAAAAAGCTTATAATCAACAATAAATCAGCCTTATAATACACACTTTCATATTGAAGTGTACCTGATGTCTGATTAGTGACAGGTAAAAGAATATCTGTAAAAAATTGAAATAAAACTGAAACTCTCAACTTCAGCTATTTCTTAGTACCGGTCAATAAATAATTCCCTCTTTTATTTACCTTTGCCTTCATGACAGCAATAAAACGTCTGGCCGGACAGACTGCTATTTATGGAATTCCCAGTGTCCTGGGCCGTATTCTTGGTTATCTCCTGGTACCTCTTTACACCGCTGTTTTCCATGCAGGAGATTATGGAACTGTAAGTGTGTTTTATGCATACACCTCTTTTCTGATGGTGGTCCTTACCTATGGGATGGAGACAACTTTTTTCAGATTCAATGAACACGAGCTGGATAAAGAGAAAGTGTTCAGCACAGCTATAATATCTCTAATAATTTCGTCTGTTCTCTTTCTTGCAGTAGTATTATACTTTGCAGGTGATGTGGCCCGATGGATCGATTATGCCATTCATCCTGAATATGTCAGATGGTTTGCCTGGATCCTTGCTATCGATTCAATTTGCGCTATACCATTTGCCTATTTACGGGCCAAAAACAGGCCGGCCCGTTTTGCATGGGTTAAAATGACGAATATTGCCATCAATATTGTGCTTAACCTTTTCTTCCTCGTCTTTTGTCCATTTATTCTACGACACTCCCATGAAGGCTTTTTAAGGCAGTTCATTTCATCTTTTTACAAGCCTCAATGGGGGGTTGAATATATTTTTGTTTCAAACCTTGCTGCAAGCAGCATCACACTCATAATGCTGTTGCCCCAGATTTTATCAGTAAAGTGGAAAATAAACCCTGACCTCTGGAAGAAAATGCTGTTCTACGGTTTCCCACTGCTTTTTGCAGGAATGGCCGGAATTGTAAATGAAACCTTTGACAGGCTTTTGCTACGTTACCTTTTACCTAAGGACATATCAACATTTCAGGTTGGTGTATACGCTGCCTGCTACAAGATCTCCATACTGATGACTATTTTCATACAAGCTTACAGATATGCTGCTGAACCATTCTTTTTTGCCCAGGCCAGGGAAAAGGATGCAAAAGAGGTCTATGCAAGGATCATGGATTATTTCATAATAGTTGTCTCATTAATATTCCTGGTAACAATGCTTTACCTTGATGATTTTATTTTGCCCTTGCTGGTAAGAAGGAAAGAATACTGGGAAGGAAGAGGTGTGATCCCGGTTCTGATGATGGCAAACCTGTTTCTTGGTGTTTATTACAATCTTTCGATCTGGTATAAACTTACATCCCGGACATCCTGGGGGGCATGGCTTTCTCTTGTCGGTGCCGTTATTACGCTTGTGCTGAACTTCTGGTGGATACCTTTAAGTTCCGATCATCTTATTTACAGTTATTATGGCTCGGCGTGGGCAACTTTCATCTGCTACGGGGTCATGATGATCCTCTCCTACCTGATTGGTCAGAAATATTTCCCTGTGAAATATAACCTTGTGAAATTTGCGGGATACCTTGGACTTTCGGTGTTATTATACGTGATAAGCATTATTGTCAAACCTGAATTATTAGTTCTCAGGATCGGATTTCATACCACTCTCCTTTTAATCTTCCTGGGGGTCATTTATCTGGTTGAAAAGCCAGGGCTTTCAATTATCAGGAAAAAATAAATTCATGTTATAAATTTAAAATAATGGTAAATACGAAAATTTTCCATAAAGAGGAACATCTGGGAAGTTCGGAATTCATTACCGATATTGTTATCGGAATGTCTGATGGTTTGACAGTGCCATTTGCCCTGGCTGCAGGATTAAGCGGTGCCGTTCAGCATAATTCAATCGTTATCACCGCAGGCATCGCGGAAATTGTAGCCGGAAGCATTGCGATGGGATTAGGCGGTTACCTGGCAGGCAAAACCGAACAGGAACATTATGAATCTGAACTTAAAAGGGAATATGAAGAGGTGGAAGAGATCCCGGAAGAAGAAAAGAAGGAGGTAAAGCTTGTTTTTGCTGAATATGGCATGAATGAAAAAACCCAGAACATTATAGCTGATGAGTTAGCGATGAACAAAGACAAGTGGGTGGATTTTATGATGAAATATGAATTAGGCCTTGAAAAGCCAAATGTTAACAGGGCAAGAAACAGTGCATCTACTATAGGCATATCTTACATAATAGGTGGGTTAATCCCTCTATCGGGATACTTCTTCACCAAAACTCCATACCAGGGATTGGTGATCTCCGCAATACTTACAGTTATTTGCTTATTCCTTTTTGGATTTTTTAAAAGTAAGGTGACGGGACAACCACTTTTATGGGGTGCAATAAAAGTCACTTTGATTGGTGTTACAGCTGCTGCAGCGGCGTTTATGGTTGCCAAAGCTTTTAATAACCTGTTTTAAATAAACTATAGAGCGAAAAAATTGATCATATGATTGATCTCCAGAACAAAAAATTACTCGAGATTCAGGAAATTCAGACTGACTATCTCGAAGATTTAATGAAAGAAATAAAAAAGAAATGAAATCCTGAGATCGCTGAAAGCAAATGGCTTCCTTTAAACAATTCCTTTAACTGATGTCTCGAAATGTACTTTCCCCAAAATCTTCATACTTTAATATCAATAATTAAACCCTGAATAATCATGAAAGAATTTGAACAAATTTATGATGAGCTAAGATCATTAATAGGTACCTGGGAACCTGTTTTGAACAACCTTCCTGAAGAAATAATCTCACAAAGAAGAAATTCCCAAAACCGGACCATCAGGCAGATTGTCGGACACATCATCGACTCAACCTCAAATAATACTCACCGAATTGTCCATCTTCAATATCAGCAATCTCCTTTGATCTTTCCAAACTATGCCACTTTTGGAAACAATGACAGGTGGATAGCGATCCAGAATTATCAAAATGAAAACTGGAATACTTTGGTTCAACTAATGAAGTATTCGCTTCTGCATATCTGCCATGTGATAAAAAATGCAGAGGCTGACAAATTAAATAATGAATGGATTTCAGGACCGGGCGAAAAAGTGACTCTGAAATCAATGATCATTGATTTCCCGAGACATCTGAAATTACATCTTTCAGAAATAGATGAGCTTATCAGGAACGATTAATTCAGATCAGGGAATAAATCCTTTGCGATTGTTAAAATTTAAATCCGAATAATATGAAACCAATGAATTTAAAACATTTATACCTGCCGTTAATTCTTGGATTTATGTCATTTTTACCATTGATTGGCCAGGAAACTTCAGTTAGCTATGATCTGGTTTCCCTTTCCGAAAATAACAAGCTTGAAGTCTTTAACAGAAAAGTGAGCACATTTTCAGATAAGGATAAAAAAGGGATCCGGTTTTCAAAACATGAAAGTGACGGGGTTGCATGGTTAAGACATGTCATTTTTTCAAATGGAATCATCGAACTGGATATAAGAGGGAAAGTTGAATTTCAGCAAAGTTTTGTAGGTGTAGCCTTTCATGGAACTGATAATAATACTATGGACGCCATTTACTTCCGCCCTTTCAACTATCAGTCGGACGATTCTGTTCATAAGATTCATGCTGTTCAATATATATCCATGCCTGATTATCCGTGGGAGGTGCTGAGGGAAAAATTTAACGGTATATATGAAAAGGCAATTATCCCTGCACCTGATGGCAATGACTGGTTTCACGTGAGGATTATTGTAAAATATCCGCTGATAACGGTATTCGTGAATGGAAACAAGAAACCGTGTCTGAGTATTGAGAAACTGAATAACAGGACTTCCGGCAAAATCGGATTATGGGTCGGAAATAATTCCGACGGGGATTTCGCCAACTTACAGATTATGTCGCTCAACTAATTGTATCTGCAGTTATGATAACCAGAATAAAAATCTGCTGTATCAGCAGTGAAAATGAAGCCAGGATGGCTATCGAAGCAGGCGTGTCAGCAATAGGGCTTGTCGCCAGGATGCCGAGTGGTCCCGGACCAATATCTGATAAACTCATAAAACAGATTGCAAAGACTGTTCCTCCTCCAATCGCTACTTTTATGCTGACAAGCGAAAGATCCGTAAAGGCCATTATTGAACATCATCACAGGACAAATACCAATACAATCCAGATAGTGGATTCATTATCCTCAGGAACATATTCTGAATTAAAGACAGCCCTTCCGGATGTGAAAATTGTTCAGGTGATTCATGTAATCGACGAAAAATCGGTTGATGAAGCAATAGGAATTTCAGAAATGGTCGATGCCATTCTCCTGGACAGTGGAAACCCTAACCTTAAAGTAAAAGAACTTGGTGGTACAGGAAGGGTGCATAACTGGAAATTAAGTAGCCGGATAAGAGAGAACTCAAAATGCCCTGTCTTTCTGGCCGGAGGACTTAATCCCGACAATGTAAGACAGGCTATTGACGAAGTTCAGCCATTCGCAGTTGATGTTTGCAGTGGTGTAAGAACTGATGGCAGCCTCGACAGGAAGAAACTTGAGCTTTTTATAATCAGGGCTTTAAAAAATTAAAATCGTCTGACTTTTCATCTCTATTTACTCTATTCAGAATATCTTGCTTACTAATATTAGATGACAATAAAAATTTTGCATTGATTTCGTGAAAGTTACTATCTTGCATGGTAACTTTCCTAGCAAGATAATTGTACAGAATGATCGTACATATAAAGCAGATTATATTATTATTGTTGATAATTTTTCTCCCGGGTCAGGCAGTATTTTCGCAGTCTCACGTGAGCAGAAATAATTATACCGGCGCATGGGAAACACCAACTTCCTGGATTCCAACCTGGGCTGTACCTCAAACTACAAACATAAATAACAATATTACAATTTATGGGCTTATTACAAGAAACGGATCACTCATTTTTCCTGATAACTCTGCAAATTTGATTGTCTCCGATACTCTTGTCATAAAAGGAAACCTTACCATAGGCCATAATGATCATCTGACTGTTTCAGATAATGGTATTCTGATAATAAGAGGTAATCTAATACTCGATGACGATGCAATTATCGATGCCAACGGTTATCTCATAGTCACAGGTGATATTGATAAGATTGGTGGTACTTCACATCAGTATATCAGGAGCAATGACAATCCTGTAAAAGTATTTATAGGAGGAACAATCGACGCCTCATTACGTAATAAAACCTGGAATCCTGTTCTTGAATGTACTACACAACCTTCATTACCATATCCGATTTCCGGTTGCAGCTATGGGAATATGGCAGATCTTATGAATGATCCTATATATCCTTTCTTTCAATCTACGTGTACAATAGCAACTCCGACTATTACAGCCGGTGGTCCGACGACTTTCTGTGCCGGTGGTAGTGTAAACCTGACCTCAAGTGCAGGAACAACATACTTATGGTCAAACGGAGCAACTACACAAAGTATAAACGTTACAACAGCAGGTAGTTATTCAGTAAGGGTTAAAAATGCAAGCGGATGTCAGAGTGCAGCATCTGCAGCAACAGTAGTTACTGTCAATACTTTACCGATAACTCCAACCATTACAGCCGGAGGTCCAGCGACTTTCTGTGCCGGTGGTAGTGTAACCTTAACTTCAAGTGCTGGGACAAGTTACTTATGGTCAAACGGGGCAACTACGCAAAGTATAAACGTTACAACAGCAGGTAATTATTCAGTAAGGGTTAAAAATGCAAGTGGATGTCAGAGTGCAGCATCAGTAGCCACCATAGTAACAGTAAATTCGTTACCGTCAACTCCAACAATTACTGCCGGTGGTCCTAAAACTTTCTGTTCAGGCGGTAGCGTGACTTTAACCTCAAGTGCAGGTTCAACTTACTTATGGTCAACAGGTGCAACCACTCCAACTATAAACATTACGATAGGAGGTATTTATACGGTTAGGGTAACAAATGCAAACGGATGTCAGAGTGCACCATCAGCAGCCACCGTGGTAACTGTAAATGCTCTTCCGGCAACACCAACTATTACAGCCGGAGGTCCAGTAACTTTTTGTGCCGGTGGCAATGTAACCTTAACATCAAGTGCAGGAACAAGTTACCTATGGTCAAATGGAGCAACCACACCAAGCATAAACGTAACAATTTCAGGTAGTTATACAGCAAAAGTAACCAATGCAAGCGGATGTCAGAGTGCACCATCTGCAGCAGCTGTAGTTACTGTCAACGCTTTACCGATAACTCCAACTATTACAGCTAGTGGTCCGACAACCTTCTGCACCGGTGGTAGTGTTACTTTAACTTCAAGTTCGGGCACAAGTTACCTGTGGTCAAATGGTGCAACAACAGCAAGTATAAGTGTTACAACAGCAGGAACATACACTGTAAAGGTAGCAAATGCAAGCGGATGCCAGAGTGCCTCATCTGTCCCAACAATAGTTACGGTAAACACTTTGCCGGCAATACCAACAATTACAGCAGGAGGTCCAACAACTTACTGTGTGGGGGGTAATGTAATCTTAACTTCAAGCCTAGGTTCAATATACTTGTGGTCAAATGGCGCAACCACAAGAAGTATAAATGTTATAACGGCAGGTAATTATACTGTTCAGATAACCAATGCAAATGGATGTCAAAGTGCAGTTTCAGCAGCGACAATAGTAAATGTAAATGCACTGCCGGTAGTAAATGCAGGAACAGATATCACTATTCCAAACGGAACAAGCACAACAATCAGTGCAACAGTAACGGGTACAGGTCCATTTACCTATAGTTGGTCTCCTTCTTCACAACTTATAAATGCATCAATAAAAGACCCGACAACTGTGAATTTGGCCACAACAACAGTCTTTACATTAACCGCTGCTTCACTTACGACAACATGTTCTAGCACCGATGCAGTAACAGTAAACATAAGTGGAGGCCCATTAAATTCGACTCCCACAGCCACACCCTTAACAATCTGTGCAGGTGCTAATGTACAATTACATGCCTTAGCTTCTGGTGGTTCAGGTTCTTATACCTATACCTGGACTTCCACACCTGGTGGGTTTACATCATCTCTTGCTGATCCAATAGCTAATCCTGCAGTATCTACAACTTACCATGTCGCTGTTTATGACGGATTTAATACTGTTAATCCACAAGTTTCAGTAATTGTTAATGCTCTGCCGGCAACACCAGTTATTACAGCCGGAGGTCCAACGACTTTCTGTTCAGGCGGTAGCGTGACCTTAACATCCAGTGCAGGAACAAGTTACTTATGGTCAACTGGAGAAACTACACAAAGTATAAATGTTACTGATGCAGGAAGCTATACAGTTCAGGTGACCAACGCAAGTGGATGTCATAGTGCAGCATCCGTAGCCAAAGTTGTAACGGTAAATGCTATACCGGTGACACCAACTATTACAGCTAGTGGACAAACAACTTTCTGTAATGGTGGTAGTGTAACTTTAACATCCAGTGCAGGAACGAACTATCTATGGTCAAATGGAGCAACAACACAAAGTATAAATATAACCGTAGCAGGTAGTTATACAGTAAGAGTAATAAATGCAAGCGGATGTCAGAGTGCATTATCGGTAGCAACTGTAGTTACAGTAAATGCTTTACCGGCTACGCCATCTATTACTGCAGATGGTCCGACCACCTTCTGTGCGGGCGATAGTGTAACCTTATCTTCAAGTCCCGAAACAAGATATTTATGGTCAAATGGAGAAACTACATCAAGTATAAATATTACTGCAACAGGCAATTATACAGTTAAAGTGACAAATGCAAGCGGATGTCAGAGTGCATTGTCAGCAACCACAGTTGTAACAGTTAATGCTTTACCGGCAACACCAACTATTTCAGCTGACGGGCCGATAACGTATTGTGACGGTAGTAGTGTAACCTTATCTTCAAGTGCAGGCTCAACTTACTTATGGTCAAATGGAGCAACCACAACTAGTATAAACATAACCACATCGGGTAATTATACAGTTCAGGTAACAAATGCAAGCGGATGTCAGAGTGCATTGTCAGCACCTGAAGTTGTAACAGTAAATGCTGTACCGGCAACACCAACTATTATATCTGGCGGTCCAACGACTTTCTGTGATGGCGGGAATATAACCTTAACCTCAAGTGCAGAAGCAAGTTATTTATGGTCCAATTCTGCAACTTCACAGTCTATTAATGTTACCACAGCAGGAAGCTATACTGTTCAGGTTAAAAGTGCAAGCGGATGCCTGAGTGCATTATCTGTTCCGACTATATTAACAGTAAATGCGCTACCAGGAATTCCAACTGTTACAGCTGAAGGTCCAACGACATTCTGTGCAGGCGATACAGCAAATCTGACTTCAAGTGCAGGAACTAGTTATTTATGGTCCAATGGAGAAACATTACAAAGCATCCTTGTTTTCACAACGGGAAGTTATACAGTTAAGGTAACCAATGAAAGCGGATGTCTGAGTGCCGCTTCAGGGCCAGTTGCAATAGTTGTAAATACCTTACCGGTAGTTACCACAGGTAACAATGGACCTGTCTGTGCAGGAAGTGCTCTCAGCCTGACTGGCGGCCCAGCCGGTATGATGGTCTATAATTGGTCGGGGCCTGGTGAATTCTCCTCATTATTACAAAATCCATCGGTAACAGACAGTGCTACTTTGGATATGGCCGGGACCTATACTCTGATTGTTGCCGACGCCAATGGATGTATTGATACAGCTGCACAGAATATAGTTGTTAATGCTGCCCCTGTAGCAATTGCAGGGCCCGACCAGGAACTGAAATTTACCTTTGAAACTCAAATGAATGCAGAATTATCTGCATCCGAAACAGGTGAATGGTCGTTGATTTCAGGTTCAGGCAAAATAGATGATATTCATTCTCCGACAACCAGCGTAAATAACTTATCAATCGGAGAAAATAAATTTTTATGGAAAGTGCTGAATGGCAATTGTGAGGACACTGCAGAAGTTAAAATTACCGTTAATGATGTGTTTGTACCTTCAGTAATCACACCAAATGGTGATGGCAAAAATGATAATTTTAAGATCAGTGAGTTTAGTGGTAAGATTGAGCTGATCATCTTTAACAGATGGGGAAATGAAGAATATACAAATGCCAATTATTTAAATGATTGGGACGGACGAAATAACAAAGGAGCAGCGCTTCCCGGTGATACTTATTTTTATATATTGAAATTTGAAAATGGTAAAATAAAAAAAGGATCTGTTTTAATTAAAAGGTAAATGAACAGGGTTCTTCTGAGTTTACTCATAATAGCAATTCCATTACAACTGTCAGGACAGATGTTCCCTCTCTCGGATCATTATGCAGTAAATGCTCTTGCTATAAATCCCGCGTATGCGGGCTGCCAGGATGCACTAAGTTTAACAACTTCGTATCGGGATCAATGGGTTGGATTTAATGATGCTCCAAAAAGCTATATTCTGTCAGTTCATACACCTGTTTTTAATGACAGAGTTGGGCTTGGATTACTGATTGAGAATAACAGTATTGGTATATTCAAAGAAACCAGTTTTCTCGGGAATTATGCTTACAGGATGGAATTACGGGAAGGCAAACTGGCGTTGGGTTTAGGTTTTGGTGTCAATATATATAATACTGCATGGAATGAGCTGGTAGCAGCCGATGCCAATGATATACAACTGATGAATAATCCTACATCAGCAGTTTTGCCAACTTTTAGTCTGGGTGCCTATTATTATACAAAAAAATACTATATCGGAATTTCAATGCCTCTCTTCTTAAATTATGAATTGGACAAAAGCACTGGAAAATATAAAATTGATAACAATTTCTCCGGAAGCAATTACTTCTTTTCTGCAGGTTACGAGATAGGTATATCTCCCCAGATTAAATTCCTGCCTTCATTGTTAATAAAATATCATTCGAATAACACAATCCAGATTGATTATACAGCACAGGTCAATTTAAAAGACAGAATATGGATGGGTGTTGGCTACAGGAGCAAAAACATATTGGTTGGCATGCTTCAGTGCCAGCTAAATTATCAAATCAGAATTGGATATTCCTATGATTACGATTTTGGAACTATCGGGAAATACGTAAATGGTACTCATGAAATCGTTCTAAATTATGTATTTAAATTTACCCGAAAGGTAATTGGACCAAGGCAGTTTTAGAAGATTATTGTGATGTACAAATATCTTTACATAATATTACTTTTAGCATTATTCTTTAATTCAGAATTGAATGCCCAGCCGGATAGTTATATTGTAATGCCTGCCAGGTTCAGTTCCAGAACATGCGATGAGTTTTCCCCTGTATTTTATAAGGGAGGAATTGTATTTTGTTCAAACGAAAGAAACAATTCCCTGGTAGGTTATAAGGATGAACAAAACAGGCTTTTTAAAATATTCTTTGTTACAAAAAGGGGAAGTAATGGATGGAATCATCCAAAAATACTTGCAAAGGAAATTACAACTGCCTTTAATGATGGTCCTGCCACATTCAATGAAAAAGGGAATATCATATACTATACAAGAAATAATTCTATTGAAAATGTACTGAGAAATATTTCAGATACTTCAAATAAACTGGGTATATATTCAGCAGAATTAATAGATGGGATATGGACTAATATAAAACCTTTTGATTATAATAACCCTCACTATTCTCTTTGTACACCTGCACTAACCCCCGACGGAGATAGAATATATTTTTCATCTGATATGCCCGGCGGTAATGGCGGAATGGATCTCTATTATTGCGAGAGACATAATAATAGCTGGGATAAGCCTGTCAATCTTGGTCCGCTGATAAATACAAATAAAAATGAATCCTTCCCTTTTGCCTGTAAATACGGTAAACTCTTTTTTGCATCAGACGGACTTAAAGGTTTTGGAGGGAAGGACCTGTTTTATACTCAACAAATAAATGGCGACTGGATAGTTCCTGTGCACCTTGATTCAGCAATAAACTCCCCTGCTGATGATTTTGGGATTCTTGTTGATTCAACACTTGAGAACGGATATTTTTCAACAAACAGGCTTAAAACAGATGATATTTTCAGCTTTAGCTCAGCACCTGTAGAATTTACAAGTTGCGATACCGCAAAAGAGAATAAATATTGTTTTACATTCTATGATGAAAAACAACAGCTTCTCGATACTGTAAAGGCAATTTACCAATGGACTTTTGGTGACGGGATAATACATATTGGTAAAGAGGTGCAACATTGTTTTCCGGGTCCTGGGAAATATTCCGTCTCGTTAACAATAATTGATGGGCTCACCGGTGATACCATTGCAAAAAGGGTTGAGTACAAGGCAGAACTTGAAAATATTAACCAGCCTTACATTAGCTCAGATAAAGTTGGTATGGTTGATAAATCAATGTCTTTCAAGGGTGTTACCTCCGATCTGAAAGGAATAAGAATAACAGACTTCTTCTGGGACTTCGGAGACGGTTTTAAACAAGGTGGCCAATCAATAAGCCATGCCTTTCAAAAGAAAGGTGAATATGCCGTGAAACTGGGTTTACTTTCCGAAAGAGATAGTCTTGGGGTAGCTGGTAAAAAATGTGTTATTAAAAAAATAAAAATAAACTGATTTGAAAAGATATGTATTGATCATATCATTTATTCTTAGAACAGGGATAGGGCTCTTTTCACAATCAGCTCCGGCAATTGATGAAAACATACCTTACCTGATGACTTTCGGAAGAAACGCCTTCACATCATGGGGGGATGATGATTTTTGTCAGATATTCTATTGCATCGTTCCTCCGTCACAAACTGATCCTGTGTATATACGTGTTTATGACCCGGATACAGGCGGGGATCTTGACGAATTGAAAGGAGAATTCAACACAATTGTTAACTTTTCAATTTTTGGAGGAAATGATTGCTGGTCGGATACTTCAGCGCAGGCTCTTAATAAAACAGGAAATTACAAGAGCGGATATTTGTTGTCGTCAAAATCATTTGGAGTTGATCCGGAATATGACAAGAAGTGGTATACCTTCGGACCTTTTAATCCTTCTGAAGGAAAGTATGTTGAAAAACTTGGTGGCCGTATATTTAAAATCATAGCACAGGGGATATCGGGGGATGATGGAAATATTTATAAATACTTTTTGAGCACGAGTCCTGTTAAAAATATTCCGGTTGAAGGAGGCAATTTCTTTACCTATAAATATCATTTCAGGTTATCGGATGATCAAAAACATGTATGTCAGATATATCCTTTTGTTGACGACAAAACAATTTCTATCCAGATATCAAACTTTGACTGGGACAATGATGGAACAATAAGGATATTTTCAATTGCCAAAAATGGTATTTTTTGTGACGTGTCAGGAGAAGACAATTGGATAGTAAGGGACTTCCCGATAGTGGCTGAAGAAAAAAATTCGACAGTTGAAATACAATTCACAAAGAATCAAACAGTCCAGGTTAGAAACAATAATGTCGTGATCATTGTAAGGAACCAGTACGGTATTTCAATGCCATTTTATGTTGTTCCGATTGGAGGCGTTCCTGTGTATTCTCCAAAAATACGAATGAAATGAGTATTCCTGGCTTTTCAAGTACTTCATCCACTGTAGATTGCTTAACGGTTATGTTTTTATTTGTAAAAAATAGTATAAAGGATTATTTAAATTATAAAGCAATACTTCTTCCTCTTTTTTTGTTAATGGGGTTGAATATATTTTCTCAGGATTATAACTTCCATAATTTCACTTCGGAAGATGGATTACCTCAATCATATGCTTATTCTATTATACAGGATGTGCATGGTTACTTATGGGTTGGCACAGGAAATGGGTTATCGAGATATAATGGTTTTGTATTTGAAACATATCCAACCATCGACTCATTGGCAAACAGTTTTATAACCTGCAGTATCAGTGATGGTGAGGGCTTGTGGTTTGGTCATTCTAATGGCGGCTTATCTTATTTCAATGGGAAAAAGTATTATCCTGTAAACATTCATCCTCCCAATAAAAGTCCTATAACTCATTTTGCAAAAAGCCCTGAAGGCAGAATATGGGCAAGTACCTATTCTGACGGATTACTGAAATTGAGCAAGGATACAGGAGTAGTAAAACATTATCTTTTTAAAGATCAGACAATTATAATTTCGTTCGAATTTCTTGACGAAAGTGAATTGCTGATTGGTACAAATACGGGTTTAATATTCTGCAGATTAAGTGAATCAGGGGAAATTGAAAGAATCCGACTGATTTCAGAAATTCCTGAATCAAAAATAACCTGTATCCAAAAAATGCAGAGCAAATCGCTATTCTATATTGCCACTGAAAATGACGGCATATATGAAATCAGTAATGAAAATAACTTACTTAAAGTTTTGAAAATAGTTGCAGATCCTGATTCTGACTTCACCGGCATACAATACCTTTATAAAGACAGCCAGTCAAATTTATGGTTAGGTTCATTTGGAAAAGGGCTCATTAAAATGACTTATTCCGCTTCAGGGAATCTGAAAAAAATCTATTATTTCAGCAAGGCCAACGGATTTCCCACAGATAATGTTAAAACTATTTATGAGGATCATGAAGGGAATATCTGGAGTGGCAATTTTGGCCAGGGACTGACTCTGATTACTCCTAAAACATTTTCTGTTCATTCATTCGATAACCCGCTATATAGTAATAATATTTTTTCGCTCTGGTTCGATCAGAAGTACAAGTGGATAGGGACTGAAAATGGTCTGATAAAATTGGATTTCAAAACCAATAAAGTTGTAAGGTTTTACGGTCAGGGAAGCGGATTACCAAAAGATAAGGTTTCAACTATTTATTCCACCGATGGAAAAGTACTATGGATTGGAACAGGCGAAAACGGTGTCTATAGAATGGAGACTTCTAATGAAAAAATTATTAAATATCCCATTGAGCCTGGAGTACTGGAAAACACTATAACCACTATAACAGGCAAAGGAGAAGAGGTTTGGATAGGTACCAGAAAAGGATTATGGAATGTTAATCCGGTTACGAAAAGAAAAAAACTATATTCAATCAGTCAGGGAGGCTTACCTCATAATTTTATTAACAGCTTATATATTGATAGAAACGGAAGATTATGGGTAAGTACTCCCTGTAGTACTCTGGCATATATTCAGGATGAAAAGGTTTTTAAGCTGCAGATAACTTCCCGAAACGGGAATCTGACATTGGGTCCTGTCACTGAAGATGCCGACTCCAGGATATGGGTGGGATCAAATGGTAATGGAATTTTTATGATACAGTCTGATTCTATTGCTAATCTCACCGTAAAAGAGGGTCTGTTATCCAATTTTTGCTATTCGGTTATCTGCGATGGCAATAAAAACCTCTGGGTTGGACATAGAGGAGGATTAAGCAGAATCAGAACAACTGATTTTTCAATTAAGCCAGTCCAGCATATCGAAGGATTTTCCGAAAGCTTTCAGTTTAATCCCAATGCAATAAATAAAGATCCAACAGGAAAAATATGGTTCGGATCTGATAAAGGTATGGTCTCATATGATCCATCGATGGAGTATCCTCATGTACAGCCGCCGGTTTTGGGCATCACTTCAATAAAGATTAATAATGATGAAAAAAATATTTCAGATAAGCTTATACTATCTCCTGGCAATTATAAAATAAGAATTGATTTTTTGGGCATAAGCTTGAAGGAACCTCAACTTGTTAATTATCAGTACAAACTGGAAGGATTTGACCAATGGTCCGAAATTACAAAAAACACAAGTATAACATATAACCATATTACAGCAGGGAACTATACATTTATCTTAAAAGCATCCAGCGGAGATGGAGCTGTATCGATAAACCCATTGATTATTAATATCATTATAAAGAAACCTTTATGGAAGAAATGGTGGTTTTACCCTGTAAATGTTCTTCTATTGATCGTTCTGAGTGTCGTTTATATAAAAAGACGTGAATACAGATACCTTTCTGAAAAAAGAATTCTCGAAGAGAAAGTCAGAGAAAGGACAATTGAAATTCAAAATCAGAAAAATGAAATTGAATCACAAAGGGATATTATTAATGAAAAGAATGCCAATATAACTTCAAGTATAAAATATGCCAGCCATATACAAAATGCGGTTTTACCACCCCTTGAACTCATAGATAAATTAGTCCCTGATAATTTTGTTTTAAGCAAACCGAAAGACATTGTAAGCGGCGACTTTTACTGGATTACAGAAAAGGATAACAAAATTGTTTTTACTGTGGCTGATTGTACCGGTCATGGGGTCCCGGGAGCATTTATGAGCCTCCTTGGTATTACATTTCTAAATGAAATAGTAAATGTTGAGGGAATCACAAGATCAGTTGACATTGTCTCCAAACTGCGTGAAAGAGTTATTCATTCCCTTCAGCAAGGCAGGAAAGATATACCTACTTCCGACGGTATGGATATAGTTTTATGTGTACTGGATCGGAAAACGAAAAAAATTCAGTACACCGGAGGTATGAATAATCTTATTTACATACGTGATGGAAAACTTGAAGTAGTAAGGTCAGATCGTACTTCTGTATGTGTTTTATATGATAATTCCGAGCCGTTTACAATTAAAGAATTTGAATATAAAACAGGAGATGTATTTTATCTCTTTTCTGATGGATATCCCGATCAGTTTGGTGGTGAACATGACAGAAAGTATTTTGTACACCGGTTTTATGTTGCCTTACTTGATATTCATAGATTGCCTATGTTAAAACAGAAAGAAATCCTTGAAAAAAATCTTAAGGAATGGAAGGGAGATAATGTTCAAACAGATGATATTACAGTGATAGGTATCAGATTATAAGGATGAAAACTTATGTCATTTTACTTTAATAGTTTTTAGATTTAAAATAAACTTACCATGATTAAAAAAAACATTATTCATTTATTAGTGATCCTGTTATTAGTATTCAACGGAACAGTTGTTTTGTCACAGGTCAATCAAAAGCCGTTATCAACCTCTGTGAAACATAAGGCAATTCCCCTTGCTGTCTTTAAACACGGTGATATTGGAAACCCTTCAATCCCCGGAACAGTTAAAATTGCAGAAAATGGGTTTAACATAACAGCAGGAGGAGCAGACATATGGGGAGTTAAAGATGAATTCAATTTTATCTATACCGAACGTACCGGTGATTTTGATATTATAACCCGGATTGAAAGCCTCACTGCCGCTAATCTATATACCAAGGCAGGGTTGATGGCTCGTGAAGACCTTACGCCAGGTTGCAGACATATTTATTTCCAGGTATTTTCAGATAATAACTCCAGGAATAAAAATAACGGAGGATTTGAATTTCAGTACCGTCAGATGAAAGATAGTGCAATGAAAGCTATCTATCCCAAAATTACCGGAGATATTCGTGAGTTCCCTGTCTCCTATCCTAATACCTGGATCCGCTTGCAGCGTGTGAGGAATGAGTTCACAGGATACGCCAGCAACGATGGCAAAACATGGAAACCATATACAACTTTTACTCTTGAGCTTCCTCCGAAGATCTTTCTTGGACTCGCACTCACCTCTCACAATCCTAATCATACTGCTTCAGCTAAATTCAGAAATATTGAAGAGCTTAAACAATAAATATAACCGGGAAAATAATGATGATTGATCACGTAGCTATCTGGACTACACAGCTGGAGAGACTGAAGGATTATTATATTAAGTACTTCCATTGCTGCGCAAATGAAAAGTACCTTAATAATGACAAACACTTCGAAAGTTACTTTGTGTCGTTTGATTCAGGGGCAAGACTTGAATTAATGCAGATGCCCGGAATTCCTGAAAACCTCAACGACCCGGTTGTGAAGCAGTATCTGGGAATAATACATCTGTCATTCGGTATGGAGAGTATGGACCTGGTTAATGATAAATTCATTGAATTAAAAAAGGATGGATTCAGAATATTAAGAGAGCCAAGGAAAACCGGTGACGGGTATTGGGAATTTGAAACGCTCGATCCGGATAATAACAGGATTGAAGTATCAGCTGTTTTCAAAGGTTAAAAATCCAATAACCACAGAGTTTGCAAAGAGTTTTTGCCCCCCTTCCCCCCTAAAGGGGGGTTAAATTTCGATCTTTTTAAGTGTTTTTAATATGTAAGAGAATTAGTCCCCCTTTAGGGGGGAAGGCCGCGAAGCGGACAGGGGGCCTACTACTCTGTGTAACTTCATGGTTAAAAAGAATTAAATTACAAAAACTTTCCTTTTAGATTAACTAGTTATTTTGATTACAATGGTAAGAGATATGCTTTACAGCGATAGCGAAACTGTGCTTGAAATCTACAGGATGGGCCTAGAAACAAGAAATGCAACATTTGAAACAACAATGCCTTCGTGGCAGGAATGGGATTCAAAGCATCTCTCCCACTCCAGATTTGTATCAGTAACGGATGCGATAGTTGTGGGATGGGCAGCTTTAACTCCCTTTTCCACAAGAGAAGTATATCGTGGAGTTGCAGAGGTGAGTATTTATATAGCCGCCGGTTTCAGGGGAAAGAAAATAGGCTCAAACCTTATGGAACAAATCATTATTTCATCCGAACTGAATGGTATCTGGACCCTGGTATCAAGTGTGTTTCCCGGTAATGAGGCAACATTGAGACTTCATGAGAAATTTGGCTTCAGAATTATTGGCAAGAGGGAAAGAATTGCAAAGCTTGATGGAAAATGGAGAGATACTATACTCTTAGAAAGACGAAGCTCTAAAATCATTTAAGTACTTTACTTACTTTTTTTGCCGCGAATGTGGCGTAATGTTAATAACCCCCGGTGAAAGAGAGAAGGGGTTATTCATATCTGGCTCTTTCAGAGCCTAAGTAAAGGTCGAATTTTTGCTGTTATACAATTTATTTTTAAGATTTGTTGTTGCGATGAAAACGTCTAAATATGCCTTTCAGAGTTCAATTATTTTGTATTTTTATCACTCATGAAACAAATTGCAGCAATTATACTGGAAAACGATAAAGGAGAATTCCTGCTCTATCTGCGTGATAACAAACCAGAAATACCTTTCCCCGACCACTGGGATCTGATCGGCGGACATATTGAGGAAGGAGAAACTCCTGAAGAAGCTCTTGTACGCGAAGTCAAGGAGGAACTTGACATCGATCTGAAAGAATATATTTTTTATAAAAAGTACGAATGCCTGTATGGTGATGCCTACGATAATATAAAATATATCTATTCGGGAAAAATAAATCTCCCGATCGAAGAAGTTACTCTGCTCGAGGGTGTTCGTCCGCAATATTTCTCAAGATCTGAAATTCCAGATGTCAAATTTGCAAATATTCTAAAATCAATCGTAATGGAATATATATCTGATCATCAGGAGTAATAAATATGAGAGTCATATATAAAACCCGATATTAAATTAAACATTAATTCTATGAAGAAATCTTTAGTCATTCTTCTTCTGTTTCTCGATGTAAATGTAAATGCGCAGATACTAACAGTCAAGTCGCCTGACGGGAAGATTGATGTTACAATTACAAATAATGAGAACCTGACTTACTCAGTTTTCTACAATGGGAGAACTATAATAAATCCCTCCTGTCTTGGTTTTGAATTTAAAGATGAACTTGCGATGACTGGCAGTTTTACAATTGTTGATCAATCAGTTAAGAATTTCAGCGAAAGCTGGATTCCTGTTGTTAAATCGAAACATGCGGAGATTGCAAATAACTATAATGAGCTTCAGGTGACACTAAAAGAAAAATTAGGTCTTATGCGGCAACTGGAGTTTATTGTGAGAACATATAACGATGGCGCTGCATTTCGTTTCAAACTCCTGAGAAGCGCAAAGGTCGGAGACAGACAGATCATAAAAGAATTAACAACATTTACTATTCCCGGTGATCCGAAAACATGGATAGTGGAATATGGAGGATACTCTTCCTCGAATGAATCTGAGTTTATTGAACATCCCCTGAGTTATCTGACAGAGAAGTCCATTGCCGGAATGCCAATGCTTATGGATTATGGCAATAATTGCTGGGTTGCCATTACTGAAGCTAAGATTGAAAATTACGCTGCATTTTATATCGGCACAAACGGGACATCCGGTCAGCTGACTACAAAACTTGTACCTGTTCCCGGCGAAACTGAGTCAGGAGTTAAAGTCAGATTTGCTGATGAAGTTTATACTCCCTGGCGTGTATTGATGATAGGAGAAAATCCAGGGAAACTGATAGAATCTGAGATTATTCAGAACCTGAATGATCCGTGTGCTATTAAAGATCCTTCGTGGATCAAGCCCGGAATGAGCGCCTGGGATCACTGGTGGAGCGGTGAGGTGAAAATGGAAATGCCTGTTATAAAACAATACATAGATCTTGCCTCTTCTATGGGCTGGCCTTACATGTTGGTAGACTGGCAGTGGTATGGCAAATTTAATTCTCCTGAAGCTGATATCACGAAATGGGCACCTCAGATTGATATGCCTGAAATTATTGAATATGCCCGGTCAAAGAATGTTAAAATAATCGTCTGGCTCTATTCAAGCGATGTTAACAGAAATTCAGCCTATAAAAAAGCGTTCCCCCTATACGAAAAATGGGGAGTGGCCGGGATAAAAATTGATTTCATGGACCGTGATGATCAGCAGATGGTTAACTGGTACCACGATATAATTAAATGCGCTGCGGAGAATCATCTTGTTGTGGATTTTCACGGCGCCTACAAACCCGACGGAATAATCAGAACCTGGCCCAATATGATAACCCGCGAGGGCGTAATGGGAAATGAGTACTATAAGTTCTCAAATAAAATGAGCCCGGAACATAATGTCAAGCTTGCTTTCACCCGGATGCTGGCCGGGCAAATGGATTATACTCCAGGAGCTTTCCTGAATGTTACCAAAGAACAATATAAAAACCAGACTCCGGCGATTGTCTGGAACACCCGTGCTGCTGAGCTCTCAAAATTTGTGATCTATGAAAGTCCTCTCACTGTCGTTTGTGATCATCCTGACAATATTCTTAATCAGCCCGGATCGGATTTTCTTAAAATAGTTCCGACTACCTGGGATGATATTAAATTCATCAGCGGGTATCCAGGGGATTATGTGGCTATTGCCAAACGAAGCGGTGATAAATGGTTTGTGGGGGTAATGAATAACAGCATCAGAAAAACTGTTGAACTGAACCTCGGCTTTTTGCCTTCGGGAACCTGGGAGGCTGAAACATGGAGCGATACCAAAAATTCAGATAAGGAACCAAAGGAGCTTAAGAAAGTCGTCGTGGCAATTAAATCTCCGGGAACATTTAAGGTGACTATGGCTAAAGACGGAGGATTTGTGGCAGTAATAAAAAGAAAATTATAAATTATTAACCACGGATTGCACGGAGTTCACGGAAATACACTGAAATAAAATCCGTGTAAATCCGTGTTCTCCGTGGTAAAAGAAAATACATGTTAATATTTGATATCCGTTAATCCATTAACATTTTAGATTTAACGTTCAAGGTCATTAGTACCTTTTCACGATAAATAGTTTTATTGCAATAAAATAAGTGATCTTGAAAAAAGAGTGGAGAAAAACTGATCAGCATCTTTTACCCGATATAAAACCTCTTCATAATAACGGGAAGTATGATATCTATCCCTCATTTAAGCTTGAGGAGAACCAGATATATTCCGGATTTGAATCTCTGGCTGAAGTCATTTCAAAGCACAGAATAGTTATCTTCGAGGGGTATGCTGGAGTTTTTTATGATCAGTTCTACCAGTATTTAGATGAGCGCCTGAAAAACAGAGGTCTGAAAACTTCCTGGAAATACACATCAGATTATCTGAAACACCCTAATATTATTGAGGCGATGGTTTCACCGTTCAACGGAGGAGATGATCCGCTGTTTGGAAAAAGAACAACTTTGACTCTTGAAGATTTTTTTGATCTGCCACGGCTAAAAGAATTATCTCCAAATACTGAGTCAGATATAAATCTGATAATAGGACCAGGCGCTACATTTGCAGGATGGAAAGGACTGCTTGTCTACATCGACCTCCCTAAAAATGAAATCCAATTCCGTTCACGTGCAGGCAGCATTACAAATATTGGGAGTGCAGTCGCTGGTGAACCCAGGGAAATGTACAAACGGTTTTATTTCGTCGACTGGATTGTCTTGAATAACCACAAAAGAGATGTTTTAAGCCAGGTTGACATCTTTGTCGATGCCCAGAGACCTGAACACCCTTTGTGGGTCTCCGGAGAGCTCCTGAGGCACTCCTTATCGGTTATTAGCCGTAATCTGTTTCGGGTAAGGCCCTGGTTCGAACCGGGCACATGGGGTGGAACCTGGATAATGAATCATATTGATGGCCTGAACAGAAATGTACCAAATTATGCGTGGTCATTCGAACTCATTGTTCCGGAGAATGGCCTGTTGTTTGAAAGTTCCGGCAAATTGCTTGAGGTGTCATTCGATTGCCTGATGTTCCAGGAAGCAAAAGCTGTTCTGGGTGATTGCCATTCCCGTTTTGGAACCGACTTCCCAATACGTTTTGATTTTCTTGACACTTTTGACGGAGGAAATCTTTCCATTCAATGCCATCCGCGTCCGGATTATATGAAAAACCATTTTGGTGAAGGCTTTACTCAGGAAGAAACTTATTATATTTTAGATACTAAAGATGATGCAGTTGTATATCTTGGATTTCAGGATATTATAGATCCAACAGCATTCAGTAAAGAACTTCAGGAGAGCATTGAAAAATCAATTCCGGTGGACATAGAAAAATATGTCCGGAAACATAAATCATCAAAGCATGATTTGTTTTTGATTCCTTACGGAACCATACATGGATCAGGCAGGAATAATCTTGTTCTCGAAATAAGCTCGACACCCTATATTTTTACATTTAAAATGTATGACTGGCGCAGGTTGGATATTGATGGCAAACTCAGGCCTCTGAATATCCAAAGAGGAATGGATAATCTCTTTTTCGACCGGAAAGGCAGTTATGTGAAGGAAAAACTGATTTCAAGACCAGTGCTTATTGATGAGGGAAAAGACTGGAAGCTTTTTCATCTGCCAACCCATGAGACACATCTCTATGATATTCACAGGTATCATTTTAAGAAATCAATTAATTTAAAAACTGAAAATAAGTGCCATGTGCTGAGCCTGGTAGAAGGAAGCACAATAATTGTTGAAACTGCAAATGGATTCTCACAGCGGTTCAGCTATGCAGAAACATTTGTGATCCCTGCCGCAGCCGGAAGTTACAGAATAATAAATGAGTCTGATGGAGATGCTATAGTTGTAAAGGCATTCGTTAAATGAAGTGCGATAATGGAACCACTCCGCGTGTCATTCTATTATTTCAGATTACTTACCTCCTGATATATGACATTTAATAAGGTTGTTAAACCCGGTAACAGAACCAACGCCAATTGAATTGAAAGTTGAGGCAGGAGTTAAACTTCCTGATGAGATAAATAAATGTATAGATCTTATGGACAATGCATTATTGTTTTATACTGAATATACTTTAGGTTATTCTGAAAACGTTAGGGAACCTCTGAATCTGATAAACGGGCTTATTGGAAAAAGTTTAACAGCAGTTGAAGTTGATGTAACCTGTAAACCGGTTTCAAATACATCTCAAAATATTAGTCCCTTTGGATCGAAGTTTTACAGAATAAAATAAGATTATTTATAATTCTCATCTTTAAGCTTTAATGATAAAAACCCTTGGGGCATAGACGATTCAACAGTAATCATTTTCCCTGTCAGGGGATGTGGAAATGAGATTGAACAGGCATGAAGCCTCACACGCCGAATAAAATTAGTTGAAGCACCATATTTGCGATCTCCGATTATAGGACAACCGATATCAGAGAGATGTACTCTTATCTGGTTCTTTCGTCCGGTCTCAGTTTTAATATCAAGAAGTGCGTAATTGTTTATATTCCTGATAGTTCTATAGTGTGTGATGGCAAGCTTTCCACCAGATGCTTCATCTGCCGAATGCATTTTCTGAGTGTTGTCCTCAATCAGCCAGCTCTTAATGGTGCCTTCCGGATTTTCAGGTACCTTTTCAACTAAAGCAAAATAGTGTTTTTCTGTCTCTTCCCATTTGTCTTTTATGGTATCCATCACTATCTCCGATTTGGCCAATAAAAGTACTCCTGAAACTTCTTTGTCCAGGCGATGCACCACATAGGTTCTGATAGTTCCTTTGCTGATATCCTTCAAATACTCCGAAACAGACTGTTGCACATTAGCGCTGCCATCAATACTGGAAGTTGCTATACCAGCGGGCTTGTCAATCACAATTACAGACTGGTCATCGTATAAAATGGGAAAAGGGAGACGGGTTTTAGTAGCTATTCCGGTTCTCATACTGAAGTCAACGGTATCGCCAGGGCTTAAAGAAAATGAGTGAAGAGTGGTGGGCTTATTGTTTACCCTGACGGTCCCGCTCTGCAATATTTTTTTTATTCTGGTCCTTGGAGAATCGGGATACTGTTCAATTAGAAATTCGAGCAGCGTCTGTGATTTATTTATGGTTGTTTTCAAGGAGTTACGTATTATTGAATCAATGGCCGAATATATAAATAATTATTCATGTTTATCTTCAGCAGGATGTCTAATTCGCGTTACCATAGAACAGAGAAAAAGTCTTTTGTGTACCTTAGTGCAACCCTTTGTGTACCTTTGTGGTAAAATCAGGTTAAAGTGAAATGAATGGAATTAAAATAAATTGTATCTTTTGAAACCAATATTAAAACCATAAGTTTATAGAAGCGAAATGAAAATAAAAGTGATTGTAACAGGAGCAACCGGAATGGTTGGTGAAGGGGTCCTTTCTGAATCGCTTCTTCATCCCGATGTTGAAAAAGTTCTGGTAATAAACAGAAAACCATGTGGAGTCGTACATCCTAAATTAACAGAAATCCTTCATTCTGATTTTCTTGATCTCTCTCCTGTTGCTGACAAGCTGTTTGGCTACAATGCATGTTTCTTCTGTCTTGGTGTTTCATCGGTTGGCATGAAAGAGGATGTATATTATTCCATGACATATACACTTACAATGCATATGGCCGATATCCTCTCAAAGCAAAACCCTGAAATGACCTTCTGTTATATATCTGGTGCCGGCACCGACAGCACAGAAAAAGGACGGCTGAACTGGGCCCGGGTAAAAGGAAAAACTGAGAATGATCTGATGAAACTTCCATTTAAGAAGGTCTATGCTTTTCGCCCGGGATTTATGTTACCGGAAAAAGGAGCAAAAAACATACATGGATATTATGTTATATTCCGAATTTTATATCCTGTTCTGAGGGCTCTGTTCCCAAAATTTGTCACAACTTTAAAAGAAGTCGGAATAGCCATGATTAATGCTGTTTTGAATGGATATGAAAAGAATGTAATTGAAGTGGAAGATATAATTAACCTTTCAAAGAAATAACAAAGCCAAAATACCTTATTACCAATAATCTAAACCTTTAAAATAATAGTTTATTATGAGTCAGATCTCATCATCAACCAAAACTCCTGCAATGACAGGTTTTGTAAGTAAAACAAAAAAAGTCTTCAAATGGATTCTGATCCTGATAGTAATTTTTGGGTGCAGCGAAATCTACTGGAAATATTTCTATACTTACAGTGAAGGTTATCGTGCCGGATTATTGCAAAAATTTTCCCATAAGGGAGCATTCTTCAAAACCTATGAAGGAGAAATAATTCTCAGCAGTGTGTCAAGTAACAGGGATGTGGCAATTGCATCAGAAAAATTTCTCTTTACTGTAACCAATAAGTCCATGGTACGCCAATTTGACACTCTTCAGGGACAGTCGGTTATAGTACATTACAGACAGAAGAATGCATCATTATTCTGGCGTGGTGATTCTCCATATCTTGTAGATAGCGTAAAGATAAAACGATAGCGGCTATTTCATCACCTTTTTAAGTATTCCAAAGACGCCTCTGATAAACGTGGCACTTGTCAGGACTTTGACTATTTCATCCTGAGGTGTCTTGCCGCTTCTTCCATATGTAGTCCTCGATCGAGGTTGGTTTTGCTGCATTTCTGATTCTCTCCCGGAGGTCTCATCTGAGGATCCTTTTGTAATCCCTGATGCTTTTCTCCCAAGAATTTCATAAGCGCTCTCACGATCAATAACCTGGCTGTATTTCCTTACCAGATCAGATGAACTGTTAATTGCACTTATTTCAGAGTCAGTAAGAATATCCATTCTGCTTTCCGGCGACCTGAGCATAGTAGCAGCAAGCGGGGTTGGAATTCCATTCTCATTCAAAGCTGTCACAAGAGCCTCTCCGATACCGAGGTTAGTAATAGTCTCATCAGTCTTATAATATTCTGAAACCGGATAATTCTCTGCTGTAAGCTTAATAGCTTTACGATCAACTGCAGTGAATGCTCTCAGTGCATGTTGAACTTTAAGTCCTAACTGCGCTAAAACCCCTTCCGGAACGTCCATCGGATTCTGTGTAACAAAGAATATTCCAATTCCCTTTGAACGTATCAGTTTCACAATATTTTCAATCTGATCAAGCAGTGCCTTACTAGCCTCATTAAAGATGAGATGTGCTTCATCAATAAATATAACAAGTTCGGGTTTTGCAACATCTCCCCTTTCCGGCATCTGGCCGTAAACCTCAGCAAGAAGTGAAAGCATAAAGGTGGAAAAAAGTTTAGGTTTATCCTGGATATCTGTCAGTCGTATAATACTTATATATCCATTCCCATTTTTATCGACCCTCATAAGATCTCTTATATCGAATGATAGTTCTCCAAAAAAGAGATCTGCTCCCTGTTGTTCAAGCTCTAATACCTTTCTCATTATTATACCAGTAGTGGCAGTGGAAATCTTCCCATAGTTTTTTTCAATCTCCGCCTTACCTTCTTCAGTTACGTACTGCACTGCTTTTTTAAGATCTTTAAGGTCAAGCAATGCAAGCTGATTATCATCACAATACTTGAAAATTACGGCCAGTACACCTTCCTGGGTATCATTAAGGTCAAGAATTCGTGAAAATAATACTGGACCGAATTCTGAAACAGTTGCCCTCAGGCGTACTCCGTCCTGCTGAGAAAGAGACATCAGTTCAACCGGAAATCCTTTTGCTGAAAAAGGAAGGTTTATTTTCGAATGTCTTTCGAGAATGAAAGGCTTTTCTTCTCCCGGTTTTGCAATCCCGCTTAAATCGCCCTTAACATCCATAAGAAGAACCGGGACTCCTCGTTGAGATAATTGTTCAGAAATCACCTGCAGTGTTTTGGTTTTTCCGGTACCGGTAGCACCAGCTATCAAACCGTGCCTGTTCATTGTCTTCAACGGAATTTTTACCTGTGCCCCGGGAACCGGCTGCCCATCAAGGATGGCTCCGCCGAGTACTATACTGTCGCCATTGCAGGCATAACCGGCTTTGATATCTGCTGCAAATTTTTCTTTCTTATCCATAGTCTGAAATATTAGTACATTTTTATCTTTAGCTAAATGTGCAATTTAAAAGTTTAGAAGCAATTTCCGATAAAGTTGCAGGTTATAAATTATATAATGAAATTTTTAATGAGACTAACGGAAAATTCGCTCACGGGGATTCAAAAAAAATCAATTTTCATCAAACATTTTTTTTTGATCTTTGTTTTACAAAAGATAATTGATTTTGCATAGTTTTGAATAAATACAGTTTCACTTAAAAGACAAAACAATTATTTCATACCTGATTGTATTGATTAATTTAGATATTTAAAAACTAATAAAACTAAATAATAATGAGAAGAAAATTCTTAGCTATAGTATTGTTGTCTTCATTATTCACCATTACAACCTTCAGCCAGGTAACAGATGTTGAAAAGACCTTGAGAACTCAACCTGCCGATTCAATACAGGGCTGGAAAAGAGGCGGAGTTTTTGCTGTAAACCTCGCTCAAACCTCACTGACCAACTGGGCTGCAGGAGGACAAAATTCTTTTGCAGTAAATGGAATGCTAAGCACCTATGCTAACTATAAACGAGGCAAAACCGTCTGGGTAAATTCGCTCGATATGGGATATGGTTTACTAAAACAAGGGGGCTCAGGTTACAGGAAAACTGATGATAAATTCGATTTTTTATCAAAATACGGATATGAAGCTTTTAAAAACTTCTATTACGCAGCACTCTTTAACTTTAAAACCCAGCTGGCTCCGGGATATAATTATTCAGATGCCGGAAGGACCAAGATCTCTGATCTTTTTGCTCCTGCTTATCTTTTAGTAGCTCTCGGATTGGATTATAAACCTTCGGACCATTTCAGTGCATTTATTGCACCTCTCACAGGGAAACTAACATTTGTTAATGATAAACAGCTTTCTGATGCAGGAGCTTTTGGAGTGAAGCCCGGAAAAAAATCACTGAGTGAATTTGGCGGATATTTAAGAGCAATCTACACTAAAAATGATTTTAAAGTTGATTTTCTCAAAAATGTTACATTTACTACAAAGATCGACCTGTTTTCCAATTATATCAAAAACCCGCAAAATGTTGTTGTAAACTGGGAGACTCTGATAGCCTTTAAAGTGAATAAATTTATTTCTGCCAATATAAATACTCAACTTGTATATGATGATAAAATAAAAGTTCCTGTCACCAGAAACGGAGTAGCAACATCTATCGGATCTTTAGTACAGTTTAAAGAAATACTAGGTGTAGGATTCGCTTATACATTTAAATCTTCTAATAATTAATTACTTAAACCTGAAATTATGAAACTAGTCGATGAATTCAAATCTTTTGCAATTAAAGGCAATGTTGTAGATTTGGCGGTCGGTATAATTATCGGTGCTGCCTTCGGAAAAATTGTTTCCTCTATGGTCAGCGACATTATAATGCCTCCTCTGGGATTACTGATTGGTGGAGTATCCTTTACTGACCTTAAACTTGTACTTAAAGCTGCAGTCGATGCAACGCATCCTGCTGTTACCTGGAATTATGGAAATTTTTTGCAGGTAACTTTTGATTTCCTGATTGTTGCGTTTGCTGTTTTTCTATTTATTAAAGCAGTCGTAATTGCCAGGAGGAAGGAAGAAGAAGCACCAGCAGCCCCTCCTGCTCCACCTGCTCCTTCAAAAGAAGAAATTCTTCTTACGGAGATCCGCGATCTGTTGAAAAAATAGTCTGAATCGTATCGATGGATTTTGTATCCATCATGTCTCCTTTAAGCATTATTGTAGAGATGTTGCATGCAACGTCTCTATTTTTTTTGCATGATCCCTCCTTTTTAAATTTTATTCAGATAAATTTACCTATAGAAATATATTTTACCTCTGATGAAATTTAAAACCCTTCTTGTTATTGCACTTTTAGAATGTCTGTTCTTTTGTAGCTGCACAAAAAAACCTGAATCAGATCTCTCGGTTTCACAAATGAAATGCAACGGATTTGAGAATCCTGTCGGAACAGGTACTATCCCCAGCTTCAGCTGGATACCACTGGCTCAAAAAAGAGGTCAGACAGAAACTGCATATGAAATCATTGTTGGCTCAGACAAAGAAATAACGAGAAAATTCATTGGTGACATGTGGGACTCGGGTAAAAAGATATCAGGGGAATCCTCACTGATTCAATATTCAGGGTTAAAGTTACAGCCAGGAAGGGAGTATTTCTGGAGAATAAAAATATGGGATAAAAATGACATACCTACCTCATGGAGCACAACTGCCAGCTTCGTTACAGGCTTATCTGAGAGAAGCGATTGGGGCGATGCAGAATGGATAGGATTCGAAGAAATCCCCGATTCGCTTTTACTGGTGCCCGGAGTTCATGGGAATGGAGATAATCTGCGGGATGTTGCAAAGAAACGTACTGTTGTTCCTTACTTCAGAAAGGAATTTACTCTCAATAAAAAAGTCGTCCACGCATTTGTATTTGTAAGTGGGTTGGGACAATACGAGTTGTACCTGAATGGAAATAAAATTGGCGATCGTTTCCTTTCCCCAGGCTGGACAGATTATAGAAGAACATGTCTCTTTAATAGTTTTGATGTAACTGAAAATCTGAAATCAGGATCAAATGCCATTGCTGCGATAGTCGGGAACGGATTTTATAATATCAACCGGGAACGGTACAGAAAACTGGTGATAGCTTATGGTGCGCCTAAAATTATACTAAAACTCGAGGTTCAGTACAAAGACGGCTCCAAATCTGTAATTGTAAGTGATGGCTCATGGAAAACAACTCCTTCCCCAATTTCATTTTCAAGTATTTATGGAGGGGAAGATTACGATGCCAGATTGGAACAGAAAGGATGGAACATGCCAGGATTCAGAGATGAATCGTGGGAAAATGTTATTATAGCAAAAGAGCCGGCAGGAATCCTGCGTCCAGAATCTGATTGGCCGGTTAAAGTATCAGAATCAATTGATTTTAAAAAAATCTTTCACAAACCCGCCAGTATCTATATTTACGACTTCGGACAGAATGCATCGGGAATTATTAAAATTAAGGTGAAAGGAAAAAAGGGACAGGTAGTTCGTTTCATACCCGGGGAACTGCTTGGAGAGGATTCTCTTGTGACCCAGCAGGCAACAGGCGGACCATATTATTTTTCATATACCTTAAAAGGTGAAAATGAAGAGATCTGGATGCCCAGGTTTACATATTACGGATTCAGATTTGTGGAGATAAACGGCGCCGTTCCTTCCGGATATTCTAAACAGAAAAACCAGGCCATACTGGAAAACATCCAGCTCTTACATACCAGGAATGCAGCCCCGCAAGCTGGCAGCTTCAAATGTTCTGATACACTTTTCAATTCAACCTATAATCTTATCAAATGGTCAATAAAGAGTAATCTTGCAAGTGTTGCAACAGACTGCCCTCACCGTGAAAAACTAGGCTGGCTTGAACAGACCCACCTCATGGGCAATTCGATTAAATTTATCTATGATATCCATAATCTTTACAGCAAGGTGATTGATGATATGATTGAAGCTCAGCTTGAAAACGGATTAGTTCCTGATATTGCTCCCGAGTATGTTCCCTTCGAAGACGGCTTTCGCGATTCACCGGAATGGGGAAGCGCATGTGTTATTCTTCCTTGGGACATGTATCAATGGTACGGAGATATAGAGGCCGTCAGAAGAGCATTTCCGATGATGAAGAGATATGTAAATTATCTGAAAGGAATGTCCGACAAGTATATTCTTTCGCATGGGCTCGGAGACTGGTATGATTTGGGTCCGAAGTTCCCCGGAGAAGCTCAGCTAACCCCTAAGGCACTGACTGCCACATCTATATTCTTTTATGATGCAAAACTTCTTGGTCAGATGGCGAAACTGACAGGTGAAAAAGATGATGCTGCTTACTATACAAATATGGCTGAAGAGATCCGGAAAGCATTCAATTCTAAATTTTTTAATCCCCTCACAAAAGTTTATTCCACCGGTAGCCAGACAGCTTATGCAATGCCACTTTTCTTTGGAATGGTTGATGAAAATATGAAAGGAGAAGTTGTACAGAATCTGGTAAAATCAATAAATGATAACCAGAAGGCTCTCACTGCAGGAGATGTCGGCTACAGCTACCTGCTCAGGAGCCTCGAAGAGAATGGTCAGTCGCAGCTTATCTATGAGATGAATTCAAAAACCGATGTCCCCGGATATGGTTATCAGCTTTCAAAGGGAGCTACCTCCCTTACCGAGTCGTGGGCAGCACTGAAATATGTATCGAATAATCATATGATGCTTGGCCACCTGGTAGAATGGTTTTATAGCGGTATAGGTGGAATACGTCAGGCAAAAGATTCAAAATCGTATGACAATATTCTTATCTATCCCGAGATTGTAGGTGATCTGACCTGGGCAGAAACCTCCTTTAAAACTGATCATGGAGAAATTGCCACAAACTGGAAAATTGAAGCTGATAAATTAATTCTCAGAGTAAAGATTCCTGTTAACTGCAGGGCTGTGGTAGCAATTCCTCAGACAGATCCTGAAAAAGTCACAGAGAGTAATCTTCCTGTGCTCCGGGCGAAAGATATTGCAAATGTAAAAGTTTCCTCCGGAAGAACACTTTGTGAAATATCATCAGGGGAATATATCTTTAAATCAGAATTTAACAAATAAATCTGTCTATGAACAGGTTGGTTGTTTTCATCATTTGCCTGATTTGCATTTCAAAAAGTTCTTTTTCGCAGTTCAGGCTCGACATAGAGATTCTTGAACTCAGGAACAACAATGGGAATATTATGTTACAGCTTTTTGATTCAACTCAAAAAGTATTAACCCAGGAAAAATGCATAATTAAAGATAACAAGAGCTCCTTTTCGGTTCCAAATCTCACCTTGGGGAAATATGCCGTCAGATATTATCACGACGAAAACATGAATGGCAAAATGGAAACAAATCTGGCAGGAAAACCTACAGAGGGTTATGGGTTTTCTAATAATGTGATCGGTAAGTTCGGTCCTCCTCCTTTCGAAAAATGGCTCTTTGAGGTTTCCGGAGATAAAAAAATTGTGCTAATGCCAACGTATTGAATTATAAGACAACCTGCTCCTTCCCTGAATAGAAATCCATTAACCGCAAAGAATATTTGCCCCCCCCTTCTCCCGCTTAGGCGGGATTAATTCTCTCTTTTTCAATGGAATTGATTCATGTTTCCGAATTAGTCCCCCTTTAGGGGGCCGAGCGTTAAGAAACAGCCCGGTGGGCTGTTTTAGCGAAGGAGCCAGCCTGTCGCGATGGCCGTGAAGCGGCCAGGGGGCTCTACTCTCTAAACTGAATCCCTATATCTGGCTAGCCGCTTCGCGGCCAGGGGGCAAACCAATTTTTTGTACTTTGTGGTTAAAAGGATATTATTGATGTGAAGGAAAATATTAATTTGCGCCATTAAAAACGGGACGAATTGAATTATTACAAGTCTTTAGTTCGGATTTTGAATTATTAAAAGAACAGAAAGTGATGACAGGGAAGAAATCGGCAGTTATTATAGGAGCTGGAATCGGAGGTATTGCAACTGCTGTATACCTGGCAAAGAATGGATATAATGTTGCAGTTTTTGAAAAGAATTCTACTCCCGGAGGAAGATGCGGTCAGTTGATACGCGATGGACACAGGTTCGACCTTGGAGCTACCATGTTAATGATGCCGGCTATCTATAAAGAGATATTTGAATCACTGGGCATCCCTCTTTTCGAAAATAACGACATAAAACCGCTGGAAAACCTTTACAAAATATATTTCGACAATAATGATGTCATAACTTTCACCACCGATAAAGAAAAAATGAGGATCCAGCACGAGAAGATCGAAACGGGAAGCTTTGCGAAATCACAAAAATATGTAGAGGTTGGATATGAGATTTTTCAGACCGGGATGAATAAACTCATCGGACGCAATTTTTATAATATATTCCAGTTTGCCAATTTCAGAAATATCGGAATGCTGGTAAAACTAAAGACATACATTTCAAACTGGAGATATGTCAAAAAATTCTTTCATGATACTCATCTGAGGATGGCTTATACTTTTCAGAATATATACGTAGGGCAGAGTCCGTTTGATTCACCTGCCCTGTTTTCTATGGTTCCGGCAGCCGAGCTCACGGAAGGATCGTTTTTCCCTGAAGGTGGAATGTACTCTATAGTTCAGAATTTATTGGCAGAGGCGCATTCAGCCGGCGTCCGATTTCACTACAATAAACCTGTTAAAAGAATCAGAGTGAAAGCTAAAAAAACGGAGAGCATTATCCTTGAAGACGGATCTGAAGTTTATAGTGATATAATTGTTGCAAATGCTGATCTTCCATATGTCTATCGGAACTTATTACCTGACTCGATAAAATCAAGAAGGCTCGATAAAATGAAATACTCATGCTCTGCTATATGCTTTCATTGGGGCCTCGATAAGGTTTATCCCCAGCTTGGTCATCACAGTGTTTTTCTTTCTGACGGGTTCAGGGAAGGACTCGATATTATTTTCAAAGATAAATCAATTAGTGATCATCCCAGTTTTTATGTTCATGCACCTGTAAGAACCGACCCGGGCGCTGCACCTGCAAACCATGATACACTTTCAGTTATTGCAGGTGCCGGACATCTTGACAGGAAGAAGAAACAAAACTGGGATGAGCAGAAGAAAAAAACACGGACAGCAATCATTCACCGGCTAAAACAGCTTGGACTTGAAGATATCGAAGAACATATTAAATTTGAAATTTGCTATACTCCTGAAAATTGGGAAAGCGCTTTAAATATTTCAAGGGGTTCTGTCTTTGGCAGTCTTGCACATAATCTTCTGCAGATGGGTTATTTCCGTCCTCATAATCAGCACAATCGTTATAAAAATCTTTTCTTCGTTGGTGGAAGTACACACCCGGGAAATGGAATCCCAAATGTTTTGATTTCAGCCCGACTGACATCTGAAAGAATCCTCAGGAACCAAAATCTTTGACAACAATAGAAAATATCAATGAATTCACAAAAGGATAAGTTTTTAGAAATATTCAACTCCATAGATTTTGAGCAGATCAAAGATCATCCGAATATCCTTATTGCAGCCAACTTCTGGGATAATGACAGATATTGCGCTGCAAAGATCTGTTATAAATTCATGCGCGCAATTGACGACCTCATTGATAACCATAAAGCAAAAAACAAGTTCATTGAACCGGAAGAAAGGAAGGAATTTGTAGCCAATGTTGATGAGTGGCTTAAAATGATTGTAGTATCAAAGGAATGCAATGCCCTTCAGGGAGAGCTAAAAGAAACATTTGAAAAATTCATGATTCCGGTATGGCCTATGGAAGTATTCTCCAAATCAATGATTTACGATATTAATAATAATGGATTCCCGACTCTCGATGCTTTTCTTGATTATGCTTGCGGCGCATCAGTAGCTCCGGCTTCAATTTTCGTTCATTTGAACGGATTGCAAAATATAAATGGCAGGTACGAAGCCCCACGGTTTGATGTAAAATGGGCTGCCACCCCCTGTGCCATCTTCAGTTACCTGGTTCATATTATCCGGGATTTTCAGAAAGATCAGTTAAACAACCTCAGCTATTTTGCAGATGATCTTATAATCAAAAATCACCTCACCCGCAGTGTCCTTCTCGAATTTGCAAACGGGAAACCTGTTAATAATAATTTCAGAAACCTTATAAGGCAGTATTATTTACTGGCTGATGAATATCGTCTCACGACATATGATATTATTAAGGAAATCAGGCCACTTCTGGAACCAAGGTATCAGCTAAGTCTTGAAATAATCTTTGATCTTTACCTGATGGTCTTTGAAAGGATCGATATGAAAAATGGAACGTTCACAGCAAAAGAGCTCAATCCGACACCGGAAGAAACAAGGCAAAGGGTATATAATGCAATTATAAACTTCACTGAGGATCACTGATTCCCTGAAGGCACCTGTCATATTTCACTCATTCTAAAAATCAGAGGATGAATATTTCTTTTCTCACTTCCGGGCATGAGCCATTTGACGACAGAATATTCTATCACATGGCCAGATCTCTGTCAGATAATAGACAAAATGTAGAAATTATCAGCAGTAAATGTGAAATGATTAAAGTTGTTGAAGGGGTAAATATGAACTGCTTTGCTGGACAAAAACTTTCAAAAAGAGAAAAAATAAATCAATTCACCTACAGGTTACTAGTTTTTAAACCCGATGTTATAATCTGTTCTGAACCGCTTACGATACTGGCCTCAAAATACTATATTAAAAGACAAAATAGAAGGATAAAAGTAATATATGACATAACTGAATGGTATCCTTCGAAGAAGAATCTCTATGCTTATAAATGGCCCCTAAGGTGGCTGATATTTATAAGGCTTTTGCTTTTTAACCTGTGGATGGCAAGGTCCGTTGATTCATTTGTATTTGGCGAATGGTATAAAAGCAGACCGTTCAGGTATTTATACCCTGGTAAATCTTTTATATTTACTCCGTACTACCCTGATTTGAAATACATTTGCTATAGCACACCTGAACTGAATCCGGGGAGACTCAGATTATCATATTCGGGCAAAATCAGTCTGGAAAAAGGGTATAAAAATTTCTTTACGGTCCTTAATGCTCTTTCGCGGCTCAACAAAGATCTTAAAATTGATGTTAAAATTATCGGCTGGTATGAAAATCCCGGGGACAAATCTGATTGTGAGAATTTCTTAGATCCTGACAATCCGAATATATCATTTGAAAGATTTGAAAAACTGAATTTCAGGAGCTTTCTTGAGATCATCAGTGAAACAGATATATTCCTTGATCTGAGATCGGATGATTTTGAAAACCAGCATTGTCTTCCGATAAAATTGTTTTATTATGCTGCAATGGGTAGGCCTGTAATAATTTCTGATCTCAAAGCAATCAGAAAAGAGACAGAAATTAATAAATTCGGATTTCTGGTTAAACCTCAGGATTCTGAATCGATTGTACAGATAATATCAGGTTATCTAAATGATCAGGACCTTTATTATCAGCATTGCAAAAACGCACGCGTTCTTGCCGAAGAGTTCTATAACTGGGAAAAAATTGAACCTCAGTTTATTAACTTTATATCGTGATAGATTGATGATCCTTCATCAGCATGTGATCTCAATAAGCAAAACAGAGCCGGGCTTCTGATTTCTGTCATTTTTTAATCTTTAAATTCGTATAATTCGTATCTTTAATAAGATAATTCTCACTTAAAGACAGGAATGAGCAGGAGCATAATATTAATCTCAGTATTAGTGGTGTTATTGTCGGCAAGTTGTGTTTCACTTGGGAAACTTGGACGACATGATTTTGACTCAGGGTTTTATAAGATAAAAGTTCAGGGAGCTAAACCTTCACAAGTTTATACTGAGGTTATCGAAGATTCAATAATTGTGTATCCTGCTATTTCAGAAGGCAGGCATGAATTTCCAAATACCGCCATTTCCATAGGAGCCAGGATCAGCAGGATTAAGACTGACAATTATTTTTACAGGAGCAGCTTTATAAAAAATTCGTTAGACATTGACTTAACATCTATTCTATTTAAATCGAGACATTCAAGGGATGATGTTCCAAACCAGTTCAGTGCCGATCTGAATTTTGCAATATTTGCAGGGTTCCGGAGGGACTTTTATAAAATTGTATCTCCTGTAAATCCGTTTCATGAAGCGAGGTCGTACATCCGTCATATTGGTTTTGATTTGGGGCTTTTTGCCGGAATCGGATCATCACCTGTTAATCCCACTGTTACTAATAATAACATTAACCAGGAGTATGATGCTATGATTTTTCAGAAAGGAATTGCCGGTTTCATATCAATTAATAAAATGTCCATTGGTTTGGCAGTCGGATTCGATAATCTTCTTGACAAGAATAAAGCTCTGTGGATTTATAATCAAAAATCATATTTAGGTCTTATAATCAGTGTTTCCGACTTTTAACCGTATCAGATATATCAATCCGTCACTTTTATGAATACAAGGATTCAACTATTTCTATTCCTGTTTTTTCTGCTTCCAGGGACTTGTAATGCCCAGAATAAAGATCCATTTTCCCCGGATTTCAAAAAGCCTGAAGAGATAAAGGGGATGAAACTCGTCTGGAATGATGAATTTAATGGCAACGGGAAACCTGACTCTGCAAACTGGATCTATGAAACCGGATTTGTAAGAAATGAGGAATTGCAATGGTACCAGCCGGATAATGCTAACTGTTCAAACGGATTACTCATTATTGAAGGACGAAAAGAAAGGGTTAGAAATTACAATTTCGTTGCAGGAAGTCAAAAATGGGAAAACAGCAGAGAGTATGCTGATTATACTGCAGCAAGTATACAGACCCGGGGATTGAGACAATGGCAATTTGGACGGTTTGAAATACGGGCAAGAATTGATACCGCTTGCGGCGCATGGCCTGCAATCTGGACACTTGGAATTTCACACGAATGGCCTGAAAATGGAGAAATTGATATTATGGAATTCTATCGTTTCAAAGGAGTTCCAACTATCCTGGCGAATTTTGCATGGGGAACCGGGAAGCGCTGGGCAGCGAAATGGGATGATCTTAAAAAACCGCTTTTTGATTTTACTTCAAATGATCCGGCATGGACAAAAAAATTCCATATATGGCGTATGGACTGGAATGAGGATTCCATTAACCTCTTTCTTGACGGTCAACTACTAAATACCATCCTGCTGAATCAGACTCTTAATCCTGACGGTTTCAATCCATTTCTTCAGCCTCATTACCTTCTGTTAAACCTGGCACTGGGAGGAAATGGTGGCGATCTTTCAAAAAGCAGGTTTCCTGTCAGGTATGAAATTGATTATGTAAGAGTGTATCAGAAACAATAACCTGTTAATATCCCTGGAAGACTGAACCAATTTTCAGAGGGTTGAGTTCAAAATGTGATCAGGAACATTTTTAGAAATTTACTGTTTATATTGTAAAAAACAGTTCAGATCTTAACGGACATTTTAATTATTACCTTTGCAGTTCAATTGAAACCAATAAGTTTATGACACTTGAGACCCCGGCACCTTTAAATGAAATGGATGGACGACGACTCTATTATACTTTTATTGCGGGCGCCAGAAAAGTCATTGAGCACCAGGTTGAGCTAAATAAAATGAATGTCTTTCCTGTGAACGATGGTGATACCGGAACCAATCTGGCGTCTACTATACGTGCAGTGGTTGATTCTCTTCATCCTCACAGGTCATATAAGATCACTGCCGACAGGATTGCCGAAACCACCCTTGTTAATGCCAGGGGAAATTCCGGAATTATTTTTGCTCAGTTTCTTTATGGAATGAGCACCGAAACCGGAAATTTTAAAACAATCACTATCAAGCAGTTTGCCGAGAGTATCAAGAATTCAATCCGGTATATCTATGAGGCAGTGGCAAATCCGGTTGAAGGGACTATGCTTACAGTTATCAAGGACTGGGCAAATTATATATACGACAACAGAAACAGGATAAATGACTTTAACCAGCTTTTTATCGGCTCATTTGATGTTCTGAACAGATCACTTATAGCAACCAAATCAAAACTTGCTGTTCTGACAAAAGCAAATGTTGTAGATGCAGGGGCCAGGGGCTTTGTCTTTTTTGTTGAAGGGATCATTGATTTTATTACAAACAGGAATCTAAAGGATCTTATTCAGGTCAAAGCTGAAACTGCACTATTTGAAAAGATAGAAGAATCAATCCCGGAGAAAGTTGATTTCAGATACTGCACTGAAGCGCTTATTAAAAACAGTTCCATCAATAACAAAACCTTACTGCCACTTCTTGAAAAATACGGTAATTCTATAGTTATTGCGGGTTCTGACAAGATGAGACGGTTACACCTGCATACAAATGATCCTGCCGGACTTTTCAGCGAGCTCCGGAATACAGGCACTCTTGCATTCCAGAAAGCCGATGATATGATCAGGCAAAGTCAGGTGGTTTATAACAGAAAATGGAAGATAGCATTAGTCACAGACTCTACATGTGATCTTGCTCAGGATATTATCGATGACTATCAGATAAACATGCTGCCGATTAATATCAATTTCGGCGAAAACCATTATCTCGATAAGATCACCATACAGCCTGAACAGTTTTATACTCTTTTGAAAGAAAATAGAGACTATCCGAAATCTTCACAGGTCAATGAGAAGAGCTTTACAAACCTCTATTCGCATCTGGCTTCTCACTATGATTCAATAATCGCTATTCATTTGAGCGACAAGTTAAGCGGAACATTTAACAGCAGTCAGAAAGCAGCTCGTGAAATAAGCAAGGAATTTAACAAGCCAATTTCTGTAATCGATTCCCGGAATATATCCGGTGCACTCGGACTTGTGATACTGAGGACTGCCGAGGCTATCGCAGCAGGATATTCCCATGATCAGGTGGTTACTATAGCAGAAAAGTGGACAAAAAGGGCACATATATTCGTTAGTGTAAGAACAATAAAATATCTTGTAAAAAGCGGACGCGTATCCATGGTAAGGGGATTTTTGGCACGGATACTTAATGTTAATCCTGTAGTTTCTATCGATGCATCGGGAAAAGCAATACTTCTGGATAAGACTTTCAGCCAGAAAGCCAACATGGTAAGAGTGATGAAGCATATCACAAAAATTAATCATGGTGAAAAAATCTGGAACTATATTGTTCTTCACGCTAATAACAATGATGCCGCCGAATGGTATTCAAGCAGAATGGAAATGCTGACAAACAAAAAGCCTCTCTTTGTCGTCAATATTTCACCGGTTCTTGGAGCCCATGCAGGAACAGGAGCCGCAGCTGTAGCACTTCTTTGTGATTAACTCTCTTCAGCATGGGTTTCATTCATATTTATTTTCAGGGTTTTCTGTTAATAATGATCATGATGACCATCCTCTGGTGTATCAGCGTGATTATTAAAAATGTAAGCATTGTTGATCTCTTCTGGGGACTCGGATTTGTTCTGACATCAGTATTTTATTTTCTAAAAACGGAAGATTCCGAACCCAGAAAAATAATTCTGATTATAATGGTAGCCGTCTGGGGTATCCGCTTATCTGTTTATCTCGCCTGGCGGAATATCGGAAAGGGTGAAGATTTCAGATACAAGCAATTCCGAATGAATTATGGTGAGAAGAGATATTGGTGGATAAGCTTTTTCCAGACGTTTCTTCTCCAGGGAATTTTTATGTGGCTTATCTCTGCGCCTCTGCTAGGGGCACAATATTATGGACAAACCAAACCAATGGATATTCTCTATTTTATTGGTATAATGCTATGGATTATTGGTCTCTTTTTTGAATCCGTGGGCGATATTCAGCTAGCCTGTTTCAAAGCTGATCCGGGAAATAAAGGAAAAGTAATGGATAAAGGATTATGGCGATATACTCGTCATCCTAATTATTTTGGCGATTCGGCTGTGTGGTGGGGATACGGATTTATATGCCTTGCGTCAGGAAGCTGGCTTCCCGTTCTCGGATCAATCCTTATGACGGCATTGATCATAAAAGTATCAGGCGTTGCCCTTCTTGAAAAAAGCCTGAAAGAACAAAAACCGCAGTATAAGGAATACATTAAAAAGACCAGTGCTTTTCTGCCCTGGTTCCCAAAAAAATAATTGTCCCATTGTTTATAAGGTTAAGAATTCTCCCGCAGATTCCGCGGATTAACGTTGATAAAATATGATTAGCTAAAAAAATCAGCGTAAATCCGCGAGATCCGCGGGAAACAAAAAATGGAATTGCTAGTCAGTAATTTAAATGGACAGTAAGTCCTTATAAATTTCTCCCAAATTAATATCTTTAAATGATTTTCGATAAAATTTAGTTTTTTTGAAATGGGGAAAAATTATCTGTGGATGAAATTGATTAAAAGGCTTTTACTTCCCGTAATTCTAATCAGTCTGTCATTCTCAGGAATTATAAAAGCCCAGGATGTTCCAAAGGATTTCATTGATCCACCTCATGAGTATTCTGTAATGCCATTCTGGTTCTGGAATGATACATTAAAAGATGAGGAAATTGTAAGACAGATAGCTGACTTCGAGGCACACGGTGTATATGGATTTGTTATTCATCCCCGAATAGGGTTACCCGAAAATGTTAAATGGCTGTCAGCAGAAATGATCCATTCAATGGATATAGCTATCAGGGAAGCATCAAGGAGAAAAATGTACGTAATTTTGTATGACGAAGGAATGTACCCTTCCGGTTCTTCCAGCGGTCAGGTTGTTGCACGAAATCCTGAATATGCAGCCCGGGGTCTGGCTAAAATTGATCTGAAACTAGGTGAAAACCCGGTACTGACATCAGTGCAAAAATTAATTACTATTATCGATCGCCCCGACGGTAAGCGGATAGCCGTTATTGACATGCCATCAGGAGGGAATATCAGGGGTCTTCATTATATCGGGGAAGGGGGCAGGCAGATGAAGGAAGAGTCTCCTCCTGCAGGAGATATTCTCAACCCCGATGCTGTTACCTGTTTTATGGAACTTGTTTATGACCTTTATGCCAGGGAGTTTGGTAAATATTTCGGATCAACCATACTCGGAATATTTACTGATGAACCATCGCCACTCGGACGAGGAACTGCCCGGGGCATTGTTGCAGGGAGTGCATCACTGCTCCCGCAGATAAAAAAAATTCTTGGGTATGACATAACTCCATTTCTTGCTGACTTATGGTTTAACGACTCCCCTGATTCAAAAAAGCACCGGATAGAATATAACAATGCAATTAGTATTTGCCTCGAAGAAAACTACTATAAAAGATTAGGAAAATGGTGCAAAGACCATGGGATTTCTCTGATGGGACATCCTGCCGGTTCAATGGATATCGGAGCTGAGAAGTATTTTCAGATCCCGGGTCAGGATCTTGTATGGCGTTATGTCGAACCCGGACCGAAGGCACTTGAAGGACAAAATTCCACCCTGGCAAAATGCGCATCAAGCGCAATGATTCACCTTGGTCTGCAACGTAATTTAAATGAACTTTATGGCGCCTACGGACACAACCTTACCTATGATGAGATGTGGTGGCTGGCTGACTGGTGTTTTGTACGCGGACAGAATTTTTTGGTCCCGCACGCTTTTTTCTATTCAGTCAGGGGACCAAGATATGATGAACGACCTCCCGATGTGGGACCAAACGCCGCCTGGTGGAGCCGGTACAATGAATATGCAGATGCATGCCGGCGGCTATGCTGGCTGAATACCGGATCAAAACAGGTATGTGATCTGGCAATTCTGTGTGAAGATTCTTTCCTCCCCGATAAATCAGCAAAGATCTGCTTCCAGCATCAGCGCGACTTCAATTATCTTGAGATAAGACATCTGTGGGAAGGTGCAAAAATTGATTCAAATGGAATCCATATTGCAGGAATGAATTATGGACTTGTAATTTTAGACAGCTTGTCAAACTTGCCTTCAGAAGTTATTTCATCCTTAAAAGTTCTGGCCGGGAATGGAAGGCTTATAATTAATAAAAACGCAAATTTTTCTTCCCTGTTTAAAGGAGCAAAACTCTATCTAACCCCGGATAATCTGATTGAAGCAATTAACAAAGAAATTCCCCCGGATTTTGATCTGATTAAACCTTCTGAGGATATCAGATACAGACATGTAGTAAAGGGGACTGAGGATTACTACATTATTTTCAATGAAGGATCAAATCTTGTCTCTTCAAAGCTTAAGATTGCGGTAAAGGGAAACTATCAATTATTAAATCCGGCTACTGCAGATGCTGTTAATTTAAGTGCAGATGAAAATGTTACTTTCAAACCTCATGAATTAAAAATTGTGAGAGTATACAAATAAGTCACCTAGCACAATGATAAAAGAAAATACACAGGTTTTATTTGCGAATAAGCAGCAAATAGCAGTTTTTAAATGTCCACTTCGTAAACTATATTTTTATCAGGATAAGCAGCTTGGTGGGTTTTCTTCCTCCGGATTAGGCTTTACCAACAATAAGTGGAAAAACATTCAGAGGAAAAGTTTTTATTGATGCCACTTATGATGGAGATCATTGGCAGCATCAGGAGTAAAATACTCTGTCGAACGTGAAGCCACAGATATTTATAATGAGCAATGGAATGGTGTTCAGAAAGGCGTCTTCCATCACGACCATTATTTTAAAACTAAAATCGATCCTTACAAAATACCGGGAAATCCTTCAAGCGGGCTTCTTGCGCGCATTTCAGCGGAAACACCGGGAAACAATGGAACTGGTGAAAAAAAATTCAGGCGTATTGCTCAGGTTATGTATGACAAAGCTTCCTGAAAACAGAGTCCCGAAAACAAAACCTGATGGATATGACAGCACCCAGTATGAGCTGCTCGGAAGGGTTGCAGAGGCAGGACGGAATGAGTACTTCAATAAATATGATCCTATCCCTAATCTGAAAACCGATGTAAACAATCATGGCCTGATCTTTGCTTAAGGTAGCTTGATGAAATTCTTAAATAATTAGTTGTATAACTAAAATATTCGTTATATATTTATAAAAATTCCAGACTCGACATTAATGATCGCATAATGACCTTTAAAAAATTGTTTTATCACAAATAATTTTAAAATTATGAAAAGGACGACCCTTACGCTTATCATGCTGGTTTTCATTATTTCTCTCACCGGGTTTGCTCAGAACAAGCCCGATAATTCGAAGATTGATATAATGCTTATCAGGGGGGATTTCAAAAGTGCAATTGACACCTGTAATCAGATTCTTGCTACCGATACACTAAATGCTGAAGTTTATTACAAACTGGGAATTGCCTACCAGAACATATTATCGGAGGACAAATCACTTGAATGTTTCAAAAAGGCGGCAACCATCTCACCTGATAACAACAACTATAATTTTACAGTTGCAAAAAGTTATATTAACAAAGGAAAGACCGGCCGGGCTAAACCTCTTTTGTTGAATCTGTGTGCGGCAGACTCTATGAACTGGCCGTATGCCTATTACCTGACAAGCATTTATATGCAGGAAGGTAAATATGATGACGCAATAAAAATATATTACCGCTTCTATAGAAAGGATTATTTCAATTATGAATTTTCAGATAAAATTGGTTTCGCATGGCTGAAGAAAGGAGATTACGAAAAAGCAATTGACATGTATAAGCGGTCATTAGACCTGAACAAAAACAACACCAATGCTATAAAAAATCTGGCCTATCTCTATGCCGGAACGACCAGTGCTGATACAGCATTACAGCTCCTGACAAAAGGGATTGCAATTGATCCGACCGATATGGACCTTTACGCTAGAAGGGCAGCAATCAATTTTACTATTTTTAATTATAAACCAGCATTGGATGATTATCTTAAAATATTAAGTTCAGGTGATTCCTCAGTTCTCAACCTGAAGAGAGCCGGAATAGCCTTCGCAATCAATCATCAACCGAAAGAGGCGGCTGAATATCTGTTAATAGCATACAATAAAGATACAACCGATTATGAGGTATCGGGTAACCTTGCTCAGAACTATATGTTACTCAAGAACTTCAAAATTAGCGCTTATTATTACAGGAATGGAATAAAATTGTTAACCCCTGTAGCTACTCAGTTAGGATTAAACTATATTCTCCTCGCTGAAGTACTGAAATCCGATAACCAGTATGCAGAGGCAATTAGCGCCTACCTCAAAAGCCAGGAATTCAGATCTGATAATAATATTTACATGATAGTTGCAAATCTTTATGACGAAAAACTAAAAGACATTCCTAAAGCGATACGGTACTATGAGCTATATCTTAATAAGCTTAAGAATTCAAAGGATAAGTATGATGCTGACTATACTGAATCTGTCAGGAAACGCATTGAATCTCTGAAAAAAACTAAATAAACACCTAAACAGTTGGAATGATACTGAAATTTTAAGAAAATATTCAGTTTTATCAAAATTATTCCGCGAAGTTATATGTCGGGGATTATATTTGTTTTGTAATCCTAACTTTCCTATTTTTATTACTGCTTAAAATGATAATATGAAAACTTTTGGAAAATGGTTTTCCGGAATTATTCTGGCACTATTTGTAATTTATTCCATAGGACCCAGGCCGTCAAAGCCTGATTTTTCTATCCACGAAATAAACCTTCCTTCCTCACTGACCGACCTTGAGAATAATATTAACAAGAGTGAAATGACGTTGAAAGGGATCAAGCCCGATAACCAGGCCAGAATAATCTGGGCTGATTCTTCTAAAAAAGAAAAGACAAAAATTGCCCTTCTGTATCTTCATGGTTTCTCAGCCAGCCAGGCAGAAGGCGATCCGGTACATAAGGATCTGGCAAAAAAATATAATGCAAATCTTTACCTGTCACGATTGGCCGAACATGGAACTGACAGGGGTGACAGCACAATGATTAATTTAACAGCCGGAAAGTTCGAAGCTTCAGCAGAAGATGCTCTTTCCATAGCTAAAAAATTAGGCGATGAAGTAATTGTTTTAGGCACTTCTGCTGGTGGAGCACTGGCTCTGTATCTGGCATCCCGGCATCCTGAAATCAAGGCTATAGTTCTCTACTCCCCATGTGTGAAGCTTTTTGATGCAACAGCTAATATCCTTGATAAACCATGGGGGTTGCAGATTGCAAGGCTGGTATCAGGCGGACGGACGAAAAGATTTCAGTCAGATAGCAAGGTCCATGCCAATTACTGGCAACTCAATTATCGGATTGAAGCATTGGTAGCTCTTCAAAACCTCGTTTCAAACACAATGAAACCGGAAATATTTGCTAAGATAAAATGTCCTGTATTCCTTGGTTACTACTATAAAAATGAGAAAGAACAGGATAATACAGTATCAATACCTGCGATGTTAAAAATGTTCAGTGAACTGGGCACTCAGCCAGGATTAAAAGAAGAGAAAGCCTTCCCCGAAGCGGGAGCACATGTGATTGCGTCATATATAAGGTCAAAAGACTGGCAGGACGTTGAAAGAGAAACAGATAAATTTTTATCGGATATAGTAAAACTGTAGGTGGTATTAAGATCTAATGGTAAAATGAAAGAAAAAAATTCATCTTTTATGTTAATCCTTGCAGTTTTTGCATTCTTATCTACCGGTTGCAAGAAGGCTGACAAGCCTTCCGATCCAATAACCGACATTGATGGGAATACATATAGGACCATAAAAATAGGCACCCAGATCTGGATGGCAGAGAACCTGAAAACCACCAGATTGAATGATGGAACAGATATTACGCTGATTACCGCTGCTGATTCGTGGGGCAATCAGACAGCACCAGGATATTGCTGGTATAATAATGACGCGACGTCATTTCAAGATTCCTATGGAGCATTATACAATGGCTACACAGTTAATACCGGTAAAATCTGTCCTGACGGGTGGCATGTACCTGAAAAAGAGGAATGGCAGGTACTGAGTGAGTTTCTGGGCGACTCACTTAAGGCAGGAGGCAAGTTAAAAGAGACAGGTACAGCACATTGGCTTTCACCAAATAAGGGAGCTGAAAACAGCAGTAACTTTACTGCACTGGGTGCCGGTTTAAGGTATTTTGAAGGCACATTCGCTTCAGTTTTATCTTACACATGCATATGGTCAGCTACAGTAACTGCCACCGATGATGAATGGTATACAGGCCTCTATTTCAACGATGCTGTTCTCAATCTCGATCACAGAAGCAAAAAACATGGGTTTAGTATCAGGTGCATAAAAAATTAAACAATCCCCCAATAATATCTTCATGAACCAGGATAAATTCTCACTTAAATCGAGACTTGGAAGCTTCAAATTTGCTGTGCATGGTTTAATGTCGCTTATAAAGAATGAGCATAATTCGAGAATTCATCTCCTTGCTGCATTTGCAGCAATAATCATAGGAATAATCCTTAACCTGAATCAATACGAATGGGCATTGCTTATAGTTGTTATCGGTATTGTGTTTATTTCTGAATTGTTGAATTCCTCAATTGAATCATTAGCTGACCATATAAATCCTGAATGGAATGAACTGATCAGGAGAGCAAAAGATTACAGTGCAGCGGCAGTGCTTGTCTCAGCAGTTATTGCGATAGTTGTCGGTGCCCTTATATTTCTTCCAAGAATTATTGCCTTACTATAAGCTTCATTCATCATAAACTGTCATGAAAAGAAGAGACTGGGTAAAAAATACGACTATTGCCAGTACAGGTTTTTTGTTCTCCAGATACCTTAATGCAACTGATCTTTTCAGGTATCAGTCTGAAAGGAATTTCATAAAAACTGACTTCGGACCGGAATTTAATTGGGGAGTAGCAGCTTCTTCTTATCAAACTGAGGGTGCATGGAATATTGATGGAAAAAGTGAATCGAACTGGGATCATTTCTCACGTATTCCGGGAAAAATAGAGCGGGGAGAAAATGCAGATATGGCCGCTGATTTTTATCACCGTTATGCTGAAGATATAGATCTTATTAAAGCTATGAACTTCAAGACATTCCGGTTTTCACTCTCATGGCCCCGGATTCTCCCTGAAGGAACCGGCACCCCAAACCAAAAAGGCATTGATTTTTATCATAGAGTTATTGATAAGTGTCTATCTGATGGCATCGAGCCTTGGATAACACTTTATCACTGGGATATGCCTCAGGTACTGGAAGCCCGCGGAGGATGGGCAAACCGCGATATCATTAACTGGTTCTCGGAATATGTTGAAACAGTAACAAAGGAGTATGGCTCTAAAGTAAAAAACTGGATGGTGATCAATGAACAGCTTTCTTTTACAGGAGGTGGTTACATGGAAGGTATCTTTGCCCCCGGTAAAAAAAATCTTAAGGCTTTTATGAAATCTGTGCACAATTCTGTAATCTGTAATGCCGAAGGAGGTCGTATCATCAGGAAAAATGTGCCAGCGGCAAACATCGGGACTACTTTTGCAAACACCTGGGTGGAACCCGTCGATCTGAAGAAAAAGAATATCGAGGCTGCAGCGAGAATGGACGCGATAATGAACAGGCTTTTTATCGAACCTTGCCTTGGGCTTGGATATCCTGAGAATACAGTGCCTATTTTGAGGAAGATGAAATCTCTCTATGAAAAAGGTGATGAAACAAGAATGATATTTGATTTCGATTTTATTGGTGTACAGTATTATTTCAGAACGATTGCAAAAAATTCAATAATACCCGGAATGAGGGCAAAAGAGATACTGGCTTCCAAACGGGGTGTTCCCTCAAATGAAATGGAGGGCGAAATTTATCCCGAAGGATTGTATCAGATGCTCAAAAAGTATAGCTCATACAAAGGGATCAGGAATCTGATTGTCACCGAAAATGGGACCTGTGTTCCTGATAAACTTGAAAACGGAAGAGTTCACGATAACGACAGAATTGATTATTTTAAAAAACACCTGGCGCAAGTTTTAAGAGCAAGAAGGGATGGTATAAATGTAACAGACTATTTTGTCTGGTCACCAACAGATAATTTTGAATGGGACAAGGGCTATCGGACGCGCTTTGGACTTGTTTATGTAGATTTTAAAACACTTGAACGATATATTAAGGATTCCGGCTTGTGGTTTAAAGAGTTCCTGAAAGATTAGAAGTTCGAATTTAAAGTCATATATTGCCATTATGATAAATAACATGTAATGATTAAATTTAAATCACGCACTATGGCATATTTTTTGGATGACTATAAGAAATCATTTAATGTGAAAGTATGAAAACTTCAAATTTAAAACCCGGGAATGTAATCCTGACAATCGGATTGTTATTGATTTCTTTTAACAGCAATTCGCAGGATGCAAAATTATCAAGACAGGAAAAAAAAGAAGCATATAAGGAAAAACAGTTCTTCAATTTTCAGGTTTTAGACACTTTAATTAAAAATAAAACTTTTATACTGGAAGCCGACTTTCTTCATAATGAATATGGGACCAGGATCCATGTATTGTCAGATATTAATTTTATTAAAGTCGATTCAACTGATGCAGTTATACAAACCGGATCCAATGTAAATATGGGTTATAATGGTGTCGGAGGAACTACAGCTGAAGGAAGTATCAGAGGTTTAAAGGTAGTAAAGAATCTTAAGAATCTGACTTTTTATCTGCGGTTCACTGTTGTAACTGATATCGGGATTTATGATGTCGACATGACAATTAATTCAAACAGATCAGCCACAGCAACAATCACTGGATTAACCCGTGGTAAATTAGTTTATGACGGACATATAGAAAATATTTATAATTCAGGTTTTTATAAAGGCCATAACACTATTTGATACTATTTGAAATCCAGAATTTTCTTTGATGAATTATGTCCTCCACTGTATATCTCTGTGCAACTAGAAGTCATTGCTGGACTGGAGTCTTCTTTGTGCACTTTGAGGTTAATGGCTTTCAAACTGTACCTCTTTCCAACCTGCCTTTATTAAGAATGAAGTTCTTCATAAGAAAATCCTATATTTGTTATATCTAAATCTAATGCTTTGAAAATAAAGAGGAAAGCAACAGTATTATTGTTATTAACGATTTTAACCTGGATAATTTTCACAGGCTTAATAGGATCCGATCATAAAGTTTCATTCCCTGAAAAATCTACTGGTTTGCTACCTGGCTCCACAGGCTTCTCTGAACAGGAAAAAGCAAAATACCTTTATGTCGGAATGGAAAAATGTGCTTCCGTCTGTCATAATAATAAAGAAATGGGCTTCCAGTATGATATTGTTAAGAGAAGTCACCATTCAGATGCTTATAAAACTCTTCTCACTGCCAAAGCAGGCCGTTATGCAAAGAAGGCCGGTGTAACGGAGAATCCATTTGAAAGCCTGATCTGCTTAAAATGCCATGTTACAGGAGCTGGTCTGGATACATCATTCTTTGCAGCTACTTACAAAAAGGAGGATGGAGTTACGTGTGAAGCGTGCCATAAAAGTGAATTTAATCCAAAAACTGTCATCCCAAAAGAAGAAGATTGCTTAAAATGTCATAATGAATCCGTTCATAGAATGCAACAATTCAACTTCAGGGACAATTGTAAAAAAATAGAACACCTCAGACCAATGTCGAAATATAAAGAGACATAATCTTATCGGTTAGACTGAGGCAAATAATATCAATAAATTAAATATACAGATTTACAACAGAAAGTACCTGTAATATTGTATAGATTATTACGTTGGAATAATAGAGAATGAAAAGAAACTTTTCCCATTGCATGCCACAAAATAAAATACTATGGTTGTTGTACAACCTGACAATATGCGGATTAGTTTTTCTTGTCAACACAGGCTTTGTTTACTCGGCAAATTTGCAACCGGCAGATTCCCTTAATTCAAAACATGAGTTTGCTTCAGATTCAAACCGGAATAAAATACGAACGCAAAAACTTTCTGGTAATTTCTATAAAACTGACAGCATCTTTTCTTTCCGTTCATCAAAAGGGTACTTCCCCTCCCTGCTAACCGATTTTGAAGTGCAGATTGTCTCACCATTTAAGCTTAGTGCAAAACAATGGTTAATCACCGGTGCAGCAGTTGGAATAACAGCTGCTCTTATTCATTTTGATGGCGATATAGATGATTGGGCTCGTGTTCAGAAACAGAAACATAACTGGGTAAATAAATCATCTCCTGTAATAACTAATTTTGGAGGTGATTGGGGTGTCTATTCAGTTGTCGCAACAGGACTAATAAGTGCAGTATGCAAAAATGAAAAAGGAGTCCAGACAAGTTTGCTTGCTACACAGGCAATGATTACCTCAGGTGTATGGGTTAACATTATTAAAATACTTACCGGCAGAGAGAGACCAAAAGCTGATTATACTTTCAGTAAAAAAGAAAGCGGTGCATGGTACGGACCATTTTCAGCATGGGACCAGGACCTGGCCGTAAGAAAACCTGTTTCTGAATTTGATGCGTTTCCTTCGGGTCACACAGCAACAGCCTTCTCAATTGCTACTGTATTTGCAACACAGTACAAGGATATAAAAGCAGTCCCGATTATCTGCTATTCGGCAGCTACGTTGGTTGGATTATCAAGATTGACCGAACATCAGCACTGGGCATCTGATGTTTTTGTCGGAGGCATTTTGGGTTACCTGTGTGGAAAACAAGTAGTGAAAAACTATAATAAGAATCATCCCGGCAAGGATGATTCTTTATCCTCAAAAACAAAAAACAAAACTGAACTCACTTATATTCAATATGGAAATCAGGCCGGTTTCTGTCTTAAATGGTGATTTTAAGTTGAACAAAGTCATCTAATATTCGTTTCCTATAGACCGAAGTATTAGGATTATTTAACATTCCGTTCAGATTTTCTTCAGATTCTTTTCATTCTTTTGCACCATCAATTTATTCAATGCATAATTTCAGACCAATTATTCAAATAACTTTTGTACAAGATGAACTCACATCATATCAGACCCTTTATTTTTATTGTAATAATTCAGCTTCTTTTTTGTGTTTCTTTAGGTGCCCAGCCAAAACAGAATACAACTATATCTGGTAAAGTATTTGATAAATCCACTAACGGACCCCTGGAATATGCGACAATTTCCTTAATAAGCAAGAAGACAGGAAAAACAGTAACAGGCACTATAGCTGACGTGAAAGGGTTATTCAGCATATCCAATATTCCTCTTGACACTTACCTGATTTACATAGAATTTATTGGTTATGAAAAACTAACAATAGATAATGTCAGCCTGACCGGTGATAAACATTCTGTTTCGTTGGGAAGTGTTTTTCTTTCTCCTTCCATGAAGAGCCTTGAAAGTGTTAACATAGTTGGAGATAGGCCGGTTGTAGAAAATAAAATTGATAAAATTGTTTACAATGTCTCAAATGACATTACCTCGCAGGGTGGGGCGGCTATTGATGTGCTAAAAAAGGTTCCCCAGGTAACAGTCGATATTGATGGTAATGTTGAATTACAAGGTAATTCCAATATTCGTTTCCTGATTAACGGTAAACCCTCAAGTGTTTTTGGGAATAGTCTTGCCGATGCACTTGCCTCTATTCCTGCAAGTCAGATTAAAAGTGTGGAAGCAATTACCAATCCGGGCGCCAAATATGATTCACAGGGTACCGGCGGAATTATCAATATAATTCTTTTTGACAACAAGATGCAGGGGGTAAATGGCAATATAAATTTATCGGCAGGTTCAAGATTGGAGAATGGCTCGATAAATCTGAATTTAAGACATAATAATTTTGGAGTCAATGCTTTTTTTAGCGGCAATGCTCAAATAAAGTCACAGGTGCCATATTCTCAAAACCGTTTTGCAACCGACACTTCTGCTAAAACAATTACCAACCTGTTACAGACCAGCAGCACTGATTTTTTTAGAAATGGCTTTCGGTCAGGTGTTGGATTCGACTGGGATATCTCAAAGCATGATATCATTACGGCATCTTTGGGCTATAATCAGTTTGGCAACAGAAACCAGGGACTCACAAACCAGGAACAACTCGTCACGGATTATTCATTTAATCCCGAATCAGATACCTATACTCTGCGTAACTCCGACAGCAGAATGAGGATTCAATCTCTTGACTGGAACCTCAACTACAAAAAGAAATTTAAAAACGAAGGGCAGGAACTGGACATACTTTACACCTCCAGCCATGGGATCCCAAACAGCAATTATACACAATCGCAATCAATTGCAGGAGAATCCATTCCTTTTGCAGGATCAGCCAGCACTAACCCGGGGACTGACAATGAAACAGACTTTTCCATGGATTATGCACATCCTGTGAATAAAAATTTCTTAATTGAGACTGGGGCTAAGATGACATATCAGAATCTGACTAGCATTTCGGATGTTAGTACTTTCAATCCTTCCACAGATCAGTTTGAAAGCGATCCATTACAATCTTACCGCCTGAATTATACTATGAAGGTTTATGCAGGTTATCTTTCCACCACCTTTAAATTATTTGATTATCTGAATGTAAAAGCTGGAGCTAGATATGAATATACTGGAGTGAAAATTGATTTCCCGAATTCAACCATTCCATCATATGGTACATTTGTACCCTCTGTTGTTCTGTCTCACGATATTAATAAGACCCAGTCATTGAAACTATCTTATGGGAAACGCATTGAACGCCCTGAATACAGGGAATTAAATCCCTTTGTTAATTTAAGCGATCCATATAACCTTACAACAGGTAATCCATTATTGAAACCTGAGATAGGAAATAATTTTGAGTTAGGTTACAATAGAACTTTCAGTAAGGGAGGGAATATCTATGTGTCATTAATAGAACGTATAAATACTCACGACGTTAAACAGATAACTACCTTTTACCCCAATTATCTTATAGGCGATTCAATTTACAATAATGTATCTGTTACTAACAATCAAAACATTGGATCAGAATACAATTCAGGAATTAATATCTCGGGGTCTTATCCCGTTACCAGCAAACTAAATCTGCGTGGGAACCTTATGGTTTCTCACCGTTATCTGGTTACTAATCAGAGTCCCGGTAACTTTTCAACAGGACTCCGGACCAGGCTTAACCTGAATGCGACTTATCAGCTTCCTAAAGATCTGGTGTTTGAATTATTTGGTTTTTATAGTTCGGCTGCAAAGAATATACAGGGCAATAGTCCCCAGTTTTTCATGTACACATTTGCTTTAAGAAAATTGTTCTGGGATAAAAAAGCCAGCCTGGGTTTTACCGCCACGAATCCATTCAGCAAATATGTAAGACAAGTTACCACTATCTCCACGGAAAGCTATACTTCGAATACTATCCGACAGATGCCGTTGAGATCTTTCGGGATCAGTTTTATGTATAAATTCGGCAAGATGGAATTCAGCAAGACCAAAGAGGAGGATAATAATTACATGAATGATTCCTCTTCAAGGTAATTTTTCAAAAGAATGAGTTTCCAAGGTGATCATATGACCAGCCAGTTTACAAAAATTCGTTATATTAGCTAATTGCAGTGTATTCTTATTACGCTTTCATTTAACCATTGATTACTACAGTCGGATTTTCTAATCCCATTAACTTAATTTTATCTTTTTCTTTTAAAATGTCTGTCCGCAGAAACGGTAAAAAGATGACAGCAATTAAAATCGCCGCAATTCCTTCGGCAATAATAGTATTTGGTGCACCAATATATTGTGATACTGTTCCAATCAATATTCCGCCCAAAGGCTGCATGCCAAAAACTGCCATTGCAAAAAAACTTATTACCCTTCCTCTCATTTCTGCCGATACACTCGTTTGTATAATGGTATTACTGACAGTTGATTGAGACATCATACCAAAACCTGCCAATATTGCAAAAATCAATGCAACCGGAAGAAAAGTCATATGTGAAAACAAAATCAATGCTCCGCCAAAGATCAACAGATTAATAAATAAAATCTTCTTTAAATCAACCCCTGCTTTTAATGAGGCTAAGAAAAAAGCACCTCCCACTGCGCCGAATCCGATAGCACTGTTGAGGTACCCGAATGTTGAGGCATTTCCTTTAAATATAACCTTGGCATAAACAGGAAGCAAGGTAGTGAAAGGCAGTACCAATAAACTGACAAATGCAAGCAATAAAATTACATAACCAATGGATGGTGTACGCTTTAAATATTTCCAGCTTTCTTTGAATTCTCCTATTGCTTTTTTTGTATGTGGTTGGGGAATAAATTCGGGATATCGCATGAACAATAATGATACAACGACTGCTATAAAGCTTAAAGCATTAATCAGAAAGCAGGTTCCCGCGCCAAGCTTTTCTAATACTATTCCTGAAATTGCAGGACCTATCAGCCGTGCTAAATTTGCCATTGATGAATTAAGCGCTATTGCATTAGGCAGATCTTCTTTCTTATCAACCATTTCATTCACCATAGAATGCCTGGCAGGTACGTCAAAAGCATTGATTATACCTAATAAAACGCTTAGAGAAAGTATTTCCCATACGTTATAATGAATAAACCTGATCAGGACAACAAGCAAGCTAGCCTGAATCAGGGAAGCTATTTGGGTTAGGAGCAATACCCGATAGCGATTATATCTGTCAGATACTACCCCGCCCAGAGGAGAAAATAAGAAAGAAGGGAACTGCGTGGCAAATACTGCCAGGCCCAGCATAAAAGTTGAATGAGTTTGAGAATAAATCAGCCAATACACTGCTGTACGCTGCATCCATGTCCCAATCAGGGATATAGATTGCCCTGAAAAATAGAGCCTGTAATTACGGCTCCTGAAAGCTTTAAATGTATTGATATTCATGTATTTAATCAGCCAGCTTAGTCAATATGGCAATTGCATTCATCAATGTTTCCTTTTCATCTTCAGTGGTTTTTTCATAAATTGCTTTTGACAGCCATTCCTGGCTTTTAAACCTTTTTAATTCAATAAATTCCTGCCCCTTTGAAGTAATAGTTATCAGGACTTTTCTCTTATCCTCAACTGAAGGTGTTTTTATTATATAACCATTCTGGTAAAGTTTATTAATGATTTGTGACATTGACTGGCTTGTTACCTTCTCTTTAGCTGCCAGTTCAGATGGAAGCATTATTGAATTTTGATATATCATTGACAATGTAGAACGTTCTGTTAAAGAAAGTAATTCATCATGTCTCACCTCACTTCTAATAACCTTTACCAAACGCGACATTGAAATCCGTAATCCTGAAGCTAATTCGTTAATATTCATCTCTTGCATGATATATTTATTAAAGTTACTTACTAAGTTTACTTTGCAAGTTTACTTTATTATTTTCAATATTACAAATAGTATCTTTAATTTCCTTTATATCTTGAAGACACATTAATTAACAGTGGCAACTTCGTTACCTGATACTTGAAACACTGGACAGACTGGAAATTGAAAATGGATATGAAGGATTTATCAGATTATTTAGATAAAATTGAAGTTATTAAACGCTGTGATCATTAATGCGCTTTTTGTGACAGTATAAATTTGAACACTGATTTTTATAGAAATAGTTGAATTATCACTGATTAACAATACTATTCAACTTCGAATGATACTGAATTTCATATAATTGATAAGGATATTTTAATTACTTTAGTAGATAATAAAAATTTCATCTGATAGAGACTCAAACATATATATTAATAACCTGATAGCAATTGATATAAATATGTTGGAATCCTGAAATGTAGTATATTAAAAGGTGTTTCCCCACATCTTATTAAAAAAAAGGTTTCGAAGAATATAAACAGAATATGACTAAAGTATGGATTAAGAATCTGGTCCGATTATATCTGCCGATCTATCTTTATGAATCTGATACTACAAAAATTGTTTATGCGGGTTATTCCACCATAAAAAGGAATTATTATGTCAGGTTATTTCTGGATAAGAACAATAGTTATACTTTTTTAGGACGGCGATGGTTTTGGAAGATTCCGGATCTAATTAAGTCTTACAATCTTGATATGGCTATTTCTGAAATAAGTCGGATAAATTTAAACTTTTTTCTGAAATATAATGGTTATATAATGCCGGAATGGGCAATAATGAGAATAAATATTGATCGGCAGTTAAATGAAATTTGCAAAGGTAGCGTGTCTGATTTCTCGGATATAAAACGTTTAATTCGAAAATATAAACTGACTTATGAAATCCTTACCGACAAAGAGAGTTTTAATTATTTTAATGATAAGATTTACATGCCATATGTCACTAAACGACATGGAGAAGAAGCATTGATTGAGGACTTAAGTATTTTATGGAAATCATCTCCATCGCCTTCTTTGATGGCAATAAAGGAAAATGGAATAATTGTAGCCGGGGCACTTATTAGAAAATCCGGGGATTTTTTCTTTTTAATGCGTCTGGGCTTGCTTGGGGGCAACGAGTTATACATGCGTCATGGAGCGATTGGGGCTATGTACTATTTTAGCATTCTTGAGGGTCAGAAGATGAAGTCTCGATATCTTGATATAGGAGGCACACGACCATTTTTAACCGATGGCCTAACCAGATACAAGTTGGGTCTGGGTGCTGAGTTTATATCAGATCATTCCCCCTGGAAAGAATATCTCTGGCTTGGAGTGAATGACAGATCAACTTTTGCCAAAGAGTTTATTTGCAGTAATCCGTTTATGTATCTTAATAAGGATTTCAGGTTGATTAAGCATGAGACATAGTTAAACAACATTTGAATATTATTCATTTAATAAAAACTGGCAAAACAATAAAGTCTTAATTAATTGACTTAGAGACACTTTAGACGTATTACCTCTTTAATGAGTTTACAATAGACGAAGTAAGAATGAAATGACAGTTGGAATTATTACTGATGAAACTATTAACCAAAATTTAAAACGCTTCCATTTTTCCGCCTGCTGAAAGTCTTTACCAATTTGAATTTCTATTCCCGGGAAAAGCTTATTTAACCATCCATAAATATATACAGCAGGAGTTGCGGAAATCAAGGTTAAAATTACAATAAAATAAATCAAATCTTTAGAGAACCAGGAATCCACTATTTTTGGAAATATGAGCTTAAATCTGATAAAAAGTTCAATTAAATTAAGTAGAAAAAAAACCAGTGTTAAAATAGTCAATGCAATTATTGATATATGATATTTCCTTACGAATGAGGACTGATTTCTGCAGCTTGAAAGAAAGTCTCCTGCACATGTTATTGTGTCATTTACCCAGGCGCTATCCTGTCCTTCTACTGATACATAACTTGATGACGAATCAGAGTTTTTAATTCTTACTCTGAATCGACTATCTGACGCATGCTCTGAAAAATTTAAATCTATTTCAACAATTTTTTTGTCACTGAAAATCACATCTTCATCTAAATTTTGATCTAGCGAGCCGGTATAAGTTGATCTATCAGAATAAGTAAACTCAAAGCATGAGCTGCTACATTCAAAATCCCCCTCATCAAAATTTGATTCTTTCCATCCTTTCTTAATTAATTCTTCCCTTTTAGCTTCCCTTGATTTATTAAGAATTTCATTGGAGCGTTTAATAAAAAGCTTAATCAGAGAAATTATATTATCCTTAGTAAATATCTTATTATCAATTGATATTTTTCTTATTTCTCTTTTTTTATTCATCGAATGATAAGTTTAAACTTTTTATCAGATGCTGCTTTTCTAAACTCTGTTACTCAAAGATAGGCAAAAAATAAAAGACCAATATATATGATTGGGAACCCGAACAGTACCGGGCTTTGGCAATAAGATACTAAGAATGGAAATATTCTTAAGTATTAACATCTTTCAGATTTTGTCCAGAATTAGAATTTATCTTTACATCAGGAATAATTAATTATGAAGATTCTGATAATTGAAGATGAGAAAGAGCTTGTAGGAGTTATAAAAAAATTCCTCGAGCCGGAAGGATTTATCTTTGAAACTGCTTTCTCCTATTTTGAAGCAGAAGATTCTTTAGCATCATTCAATTATGATATTATCATTCTTGATCTTACGCTACCTGGGGGAAATGGGCTTGATCTGATAAAGTTAATAAAGGAGAGAAATAAACAAGCTGGTCTCCTTATAGTATCTGCAAAGAACTCTCTTGATGACAAAGTCAGAGGACTTGATATGGGAGCAGATGACTATATAACCAAGCCTTTTCATCTTGCCGAATTGAACTCCCGCATTAAATCGCTCGCCAGAAGAAGGCATTTTGACGGAGCAAATGAATTAATTTTCAATGAGATAAAAATAAATACAGATTCAAAGGAGGTGTTTATTAATGGAGCCATACTTGATCTGACAAAGAAAGAATATGAGATCCTACTTTATTTCATAGTAAACCGGAATAAAGTTATTACACGCGAATCAATAGCCGAACATGTTTGGGGAGATAATATCTCTTATTCTGATAATTTTGACTTTATATACAGCCATATAAAAAATTTAAGAAAGAAAATTGAGCTTAACAATGGCAAAAACTATCTTCACAATATGTACGGTATCGGTTACAAATTTTCAGAGAAATGAGACTCCTCCAAAAAACAAACAGAGCCTATTTTATTATTTCAGGTACTGCATTTTTAATTGCCGGAGTTGTATTCTTTTTTGTCATTAAACTTTTCTTCAAAGACCAGCTCAATGAGAAACTCTTTCATGATATAAAACACCTTACAAGAGCCATTCAAAGAAATGGCACTTTGCCAAATTATTATCCATTTATCGAAATAAAAGAAGTTTCAGAACAATCAGAAAGATCCTATCAAATAATCGATACGCTTATTTCTGATTCATTCGAGAGAAGAAAGATCCCTTTCCGGCAAATAAGTATTGTAACTAAAATAAATGGAAAAGGATACCTGTTAACAGCCCGTGATACCTTGATTGAAGAGGATGATTTACTGGAAACTATTGCTATAGTAACCTGTTCGGTTTTTATACTTCTTCTTGTAAGTCTTTATTTAATTAACCGTAAATTATCACTTAAAATCTGGCAGCCATTCTATAAAACGTTGGATGAACTTAAAGAATTTTCTCACGATAAAACAGACTTCAAACTTTCATCCATTAGTGAGCTTGATGAATTCAAAGGACTTAATAACGCTCTTGAAAGCCTGACTCAGAAAGTAATTTCCGACTATCAATCTCTCAAAAGATTTACTGAAGATGCTTCTCATGAAATTCAGACTCCTCTTGCAGTTATTCAATCAAAGCTGGAGACCCTGATGCAGTCTCCCGAGTTGAAAAAAGAACAGGCTGAGCTTATCAGTTCAGCATACGTTTACACTCTTCGGATTTCAAAACTTACTCAGACTCTCCTACTTCTGACAAAGATTGCCAATGATCAGTTCCCGGATAAAAAAATGATAAATTTTTCAGAGCTTCTTGAGGAAAAAATAAAGATGCTCGAAGATTATATTTTGGAAAAATCGCTGATACTCAATAAAAATATTGATCCGGAATGCTTTCTTGAAACCAACTTTTTTCTTGCAGAATCGCTTATAATAAATCTAATTGGCAACTCTGTAAAACATAATGTCAAAAAAGGAATGATAAATATTAGTCTGGACAAAACCCATCTTGAAATTTCTAATAGCGGGGAAACATTGCCAGTACCACCACTGAAGCTCTTTGACAGATTCTATAAAACTAACAGTTCATCTGATTCATCCGGCCTGGGACTTGCTATTGTTAAGGAGATCTGTAGACTTAATAAATGGGAGATTAAGTACGTATTTGAAGACAATCTACACAAAGTCGTTGTAAATTTCTAAATCCAAATTCTTTACAGATTTGGTCTATATCTTAGCACTTTAAAACGTATAATAAATTATATGAAAAACACAGTTATTCTAACCTTAGTATTTGCATTTATTTCTGTTTCGGCATTTAGTCAGAAGAATCCTTCAGAAATTGTCAAAAAGGAGTTTACCAAAAAATATGCTACAGCACAATCTGTCAAATGGGATAATGAAGAAAAAAATGAGTGGGAAGCAGAATTCACAATGGAAGGCAAAAAGATGTCGGCATCTTTTGACAATTCAGGAAAATGGATAGAGTCGGAAACTGCAATTGCTGAAAATGAGCTTCCTGCTGCAGTTGTAAGTACTTTAGATAAAGATTTTCAGAGTTATAAAAGGGGCCATATGGAAATTTTTGAGAATGCTGAAATAAAAGTATTTGAATTAAGATTGAAGAAAGGAGAAACATCAATCGAGGTCATGATTGACAATAATGGAAAGGTTCTCAAAAATACAGAAAAGAAAGAGGCTGAACGAACCGAAAAAGTTAAGAAATAATCATACACTTTTATTATAAATATTTGAGACAGACTTATTATTATGTATCATTAATTAATGCTAATCAATAATATAAAAATCAATAATCATGAAAAAAATGATCTTCGTTTTGACAGGTATTTGTCTGTCTTTATTAGGTCTTAATGGCCAGAATGTTTCCAAGGAATATAAAATTGTTCAGAAAATCCAGCTGTCAGGTGATGGTTTCTGGGATTATTTAAATGCCGACGATGCTACAGGAATGCTTTACGTTTCTCATGGTAAAATGGTGAATGTGGTAGATATGAAAAGTGGTACAAGTGTCGCAACTATTACCGATGTGAATGGAGTGCATGGCATTGCAATTGCGCCAGAACTCAATAAAGGATTTATAAGCAATGGTGCTGATAGTAATGTAACAGTATTCAATACAAAAGACTTTAAAGTTATCGAAAAAGTGGCTGTAACCGGGAGAAATCCTGATGCAATTCTTTATGAACCATTCACCAAATCAATTATAACCTGGAATGGACGATCATCTAATGCCACAGTTATTGATGCCAAAACGGATAAAGTAATCCAGACGATTGCCCTGGCAGGGAAACCTGAAGCAGCAGTAAGTGATGGGAAAGGGAAAGTGTTTGTGAATATTGAAGATAAGAGTGAAGTTTGCATGATCAATGTTAAAACTTGGAAAGTTGAACAAACCTGGTCAATAAGTCCTGGTGAAGAACCAAGTGGGCTTGCTCTCGATATTGAGAATCATCGCCTCTTCAGTGCCACTGATAAATTAATGGTGGTATTGGATGCAGAAACAGGAAAGGTTATAACAACGCTACCAACAGGAGGCCGTGTAGATGGGGCAGGCTTTGACCCAGGACTGAAACGGGCATACAGTTCATGTGGAGAAGGTGTACTTACAGTGGTCCAGGAAGAAAACCCTGATTCCTTTAAAGTACTGACAAATGTACCAACACAAGCTGGAGCAAGAACTATTTCAGTAAGTGCTAAAACACATAGGATTTATTTACCAACTGCTGAATTTGGACCTACCCCTGAGAAAACAGCTGACAACCCCAGACCACGTCCAACATTAAAACCCGGTACATTTATGATACTTGTGGTTGAGCCAGTCAAATAAACTCATACTTCCCTTTCATCATTTGGTGTTTAGTTAAAAAGTTAGGGTTTAGGTTAATACCATCCATCTGAGTTAATTCTTGGGTGGGTGGTTTTTAATTTAAATAAATTTGACTCATATAGTGATTCTCTCGTAACTTTATAACAATGATGATTTATCATTAAATGGATAAGCCCGGTTTTTACAGGGATGAACTTTTAGTGATTGATGAAAATTATTGGTATTCATTAGTACATTTTATTTTTTTAATCCACCAAAGAATGTGAATCTCGCATTTCATTTTTTGAATGACTCCTGAAGCGAAAGCTTAAGATTATTATGAAGAACCGGGCCCTGAATTCCGTATGGCTGATTAATGAATTTAAGCTTCTTGCTTTAACCAGACCAGGTATTTTTGTTTTGTGTCCTTCTTTTGACGAAATTTGATAAAAGAGGATTCACATTTGATGCTTTATTATTTGATTATTTATTATTCAAATAATTAATTATAAAGTGATTATTATGAAAAACATAATTTTCCTGATATCATTTTTGATTTTAACTACAGCATCCTTATTTTCTCAGGTAAATTCAAATGATAAACAGTTCAAATGGAATATTGAATTTACCGGAGGTCAATTAATAGGTGGTCCAAATCAAGATTTAAAAACTGCAGTCATCGAGGAGGGTTATACTTCTGATTTAGTTCTAAATAATAAATTATCATGGTCAGTGGATGCTAACAGGAGAATAATCAGTAATTTAAGATTTGATCTGGTTATGAGCACAAGCCAGTGTAATATGAATTTCAAAATTGGTAACGCTGAGTGGTTAATAAGTAAATTTAGAATTACAACCATATCTCCATTACTCATCTATAATTTCAGAGACTTCATTTTTATTGGTGGAGGGCCTGGTATATACTTAATAAGATATTTATGGTATGATTACATGGGGCAGGATGGAAATTATCATAAGCTTGGATTGCTCTTAAAATCAACTCTGGAATTCCCCAGAAAAACAAGATTTTTTGCCAAGGTTGACTTCCAATACCGTTATATCGGTAGTATTAATAATGTGCCATTTTCATGGCAGGGTCGTCACGGAGAGATATACTATCAGTCTGACAAAATAGGAATGAATAACATATATTTCGGATTTGGTATTGGTATAAGATTCTTTCATTTGAAGAATTATCAGGAAAACGTCCAACTTGCTCGATTGGTGCTAAGATAAACATTGTACTGGTTTTTTTAAAATTACATATTTGGCTCACATAAAACTCAATTATGATTTATTCGGTCTATGTTCTAAAAGACAACATACGTTCTTGATATAGTTCAGTAAACAAACAATTTTTAGCAAAAAAAACTGACATTCATGAAAAAAACCGGATGGCTATTCTTATCAATATCAAGTGTTGTTTTATGTATATCATTAACCCGGTGTATAAAAGATGAGAATAAGCACGATTATTCTTACTTGAATAAATATCTGGGGAACTGGGAATTTAAAGTCTATATAATTAATAAAAGAATAGATACTTCGTATACTTTTGAATATAACGGAGTCATTAACTATTCTGCATATAATAAGTTAGATATATGCTACAGTGAAAATGATTGCCTGACAAAAAGCGTGAATAAAGATGGCAAAATACTGGATTATTCAGAGGGTTCAATCGGAGAATTTGAAGGAGAAAACAGGGTTCACATTTTCTTGAATTTGGAAGTTTCTTATGCAGCCCCGACACACACAATAGATATTTCTGGCCAAAAACTAAATGGTACTCCCCTGATAGATCTTTCGCCAGTAACAACTACCATGTCAGCTAAAGGTATGACACTAAAAGGCGCCCTATTAACCGGGACAGTTCTCGGCAATTGCTTAAATACAAATGTAAATTTTGAGTTTGGCCCAAAAACAAGTTATGGCCAAACGTTCGATGCGAGTTCGTCATATTATATTTCTGAAACTCCAGAAAGTCCTTATTGTGTAACCCATCCTATAAGTTATTATGTCATCGGATTAACCCCGGGGACTCTCTATCATTACAGGTTGAAGGCTATAAATTCCAACGGCACTACTTATGGAGGTGATACGACTTTTACAACTTCCATACCAACTGATCCTGTAAGCGATATAGATGGAAATATATATCGTACTGTTCCTATCGGTGATCAGGTGTGGATGGCTGAAAACCTGAAGACAACCCACTTTAATGATGGAACAGCCATACCAATGGTACCCGATAACAAAGAGTGGATTAACTTGACAACGCCCGGATATTGCTGGTATAATAACGACTCGGCTAACTATAAAGCTGACTATGGAGCATTATACAACTGGTACACTGTAGCTACAGGCAAATTATGTCCGAATGGATGGCATGTTCCTTCTGGTGATGATTGGATAAGCCTATCAAATTCTTTAGGAGGCAGGTATGCAATTGGGACAAAACTGCAAGCGACCGGCATTGCAAACTGGTCAGGATCTCCCCCAGAAACAAATGTCACTGGTTTTACTGCTGTTCCAAGTGGTTACCGAGACTTCGGCGATTTCACTGGAATAGGCAATTATATCAACTGGTGGTCTGCAACAGAGCAGATTACACAATATGGCTCTCTTGTTTTCTACTTTGATGGTGCTTCTTTATCTAACAACGACAACATTATCAACGAATCTGGTTATGCCGTCCGTTGTTTAAAGGACTAACAACCTGGAGTAATTTGATTATAAAAAGGAATATTAGAATAATTCTTTCGACAATTTCAATATTATATGTTTTTATAGCTTGTAATAAAAATAAAACTGCTGTACTATAAATACAATATTCAGCAAATAAAAAGAATAAAACATTTGTATTATAACTTCTTTCTTAAATTGATATGCAAATGAAAAAAAAATGAAATCTGTACTGGCAATTTTCTTAACTTTTGCATTTACAGGCGTCTATGCTCAGATCAGTCCTGGATATATATTTGGTTTGAATCTGTCAACTGTGACATTGAAAACTAAAGGATTAAGTACTAAGCCAGAGACACCGGTTGGCATTCATTTTGGTGGATTTTTTGAGATCCCTTTAGAAAGCAATCTTTCTTTGGAACCAAGTCTTTTATTTTCAGCTAAAGGTTCAAATTTTAAAATTGATACAGTAGATATTTCTTTATCGCCAATTTACATTGAAGTTCCTGTTATTGCTATATATAGCTTTGGCTCAGATGCGGTAAAAATATCGCTGTTTGCCGGCCCTTATTTCGCCTGGGGTGTGGGAGGCTATAAAATAGAATCAGGAGATAAATTAAAAAACATTAGCTTCGGATCAGGTAATAATAATGATTTGAAATCATTTGATATTGGATTTAATTTTGGAGCCGGCATTAATTATAAAGGCTTGCTGATTTCCGCTCAATATGGGCTAGGTCTGTCAAACTTAGCACCTGTGACAATAAATTATTCGGAAATAAAAAACAAGGTGATTGGGATCTCAATTAGTTCATTATTTACTCATAGATAGCGACAATCTAAATAAAGATACAGCTACTCTTTTGCCAAACACTTTTCTGATTGTCATTATAACATCCAAGATAACCTGTGAAAATTTAATTGGAATACTCCCACCGTATGGCTTATAATAATTGTTATGCAAGCTTTTAGCTAAAGGCAAAATAAAATTTGTTTTGAGATATATTGCATGTAAATTTGATAAGATAAACGCATTTTATGAAATTACTTCAATTCATAAGTGTTTTATTCTGCTATCTCTTTTTTATTTCCGAAGAATCATACAGCCAGGACATATTATATAAAAAGGACAGTACCATTGTCAAGGTAAATATTATGGAATTTAATGGAAAGACTGTCACATATCAAACTCCCGGAGATTCCCTCAGAAGAACATATTACATAAGTAAATCAGTTCTTGACAGCCTCACATATCAGAATGGGAAATCACTCAGCTTCCCATTCCAGAATAAAGATACGGTTCCCCACCTGATAAAAAGAAATTTTATTGGCGTTGATATTGTTAATCTTGCTAAAGGGAAACCGAACATATGGTATGAATTGATGTCGAGAAATAGTAAGATAAGTTTTGTTGGCGAACTGTTAATTAATTCTCATCCACAGGAATTTAAAGGGTGGAGTGGGCATTACGGTGCATTTCAATATTTTAATTTCAATACTCATTACTTTTTTACAAGGTTTGGAATCAATTTTTACCCGTTTAATTATTCACTTGCAAGAGCAGGAGATATTCGTTTTTCAGACGGACTATCAGTCTTACTTGGCTCTTACAGGCGAGTAAATTGGGAGATCTATCCACAAGGATATAGATCGATTTTTGCGGCAAGTCTTATGTGGAACGTGAATGCCAAGTTATATATTGGCAGCAGGTTTCAGATACAAGGAGGGATTGATATATCATTGTTGCCGTTACTAACATTCTTTTGTCCGCAGATTTGTTTATCAATCGGTCTCTGAGAAGCCTGACCAGAAATATTTATTCTCTTAGTATTTATAAAATTCCTGAACTATGTTTAAGATTCTACGAATGCCCCTTATATCAAAACCGCTTTCCTGGGTACTTCTGTTTTCCTTCTTAACAGCGACCAACGGCTGCTACTATTTCAGGGTCAACAGGTCTTCTGAACCACCTGCAAATACAATCAGTAAAATGCAGGATGAACATAAATATATCATCGTTCATCTTGATGATAAACTATGGCAATTATCAGATATTATAATTGAACAGGAAAATATAACTGGGAAGATAAGTGATCTCTCCAGTATTGTAAATTATAAAACTGTTAAGAAGGATGCACCAAACCGTTACAAAAAGGATGAATCGCAAATACTGAACGAAGTTCATATATACACAACAGAGTTCACTAAAATCGGATCAACAAAGATCACTTTCCCAATCAAGGCAATATCTAAAATAGAGGTTTACGATAAAGCCACTGGAGCAACAATTGCATCTTGGGCTTTTTCCGGACTTGCCGTCGGAATTGGTGCATTAGGTGTGTTATGGATTATTGTTTTGCTGACAAAATCATCCTGTCCTTTTATTTATACTTTCAATGGGAAAGATTATATCTTCACTGGTGAGATTTTCAGCGGAGCTACACAACCCGGGCTCGAACGGGATGATTATTTGCTGCTTCCTTCAAATGCTTCGACAGACAAGACGTATAAAATAAAAATTACAAATGAGGTACATGAGATTCAATCAGTAAATTTTGCCGAGTTACTGATTTTTGATCACCCGGAAAATACTTCGGTATTAATTGATAAGAATGGTATCCCATATTCCTTTAATAAACCCATATCTCCAGTTGAAGCAAAGAGTACCGGAAACAAGAATATTCTTCCTCTTGTTATCAATAGGGATACCCTGATTTATTCAGGGAATGAAACAAAGATTGGAAAAGATGGCATAGATGAAGTTGTAATGAAATTTATTAAACCTGAAAATGCGGAATCATCAAGGCTCATCATCAGAGCTAAAAATTCATTCTGGCTTGATGTGCTCATTTCAAAATTACATAAGCTTTTTGGAGAAAGATATAATAGCTATTCATTAAAGGAGGAGAAAACTTCGGGAGATAAATTGAGAAAATGGTTGCTGGAACAAAATATTCCTTTGTCTGTCTATATTGAAAAAAATGGCAGATGGGAATTTATTGATTACTTTAACATAGCCGGGCCAATGGCATTGCGTGACGAAATTATGCCTATAAACCTGAAAGGAATTAATTCCGATACAATCAAAATAAAGCTTAAAACAGGATTCCTTTTCTGGGAGATAGATTATGCCGGTATGGATTTCAGTAAAAATGAAGAAATGAAACCAGTGGCTGTTCCTGTTAAAACTGCAATTGATAACAACAACCTTGACATTAGGGGATTGCTCATTAATAGAGATAATGGATATTATGTGCAGAAGCAAACTGGTGACGCAGCAGTGCTTACTTTTGATAAACCCTTACAAGGGGAAGGTACCCGCTCGGTTTTTCTACATACACGGGGGTATTATAAAATTCTAAGAGAACAGACTGGGAAGGCTGAGAAAAAGAAATTAAGAACCTTCCGGAAACCAAACAGAGTCCCTGCATTCTCAAAAGAGACATTTGATCTATTACCAGGGAAATAATTATAGATCTAAATGATCTTTTGTCAACAACAAGTTTTAAAAAGTCGTTAATCCAGAAGAATATATCTTCAGCAATACTTGCAGGATGAGCAAAATTATTAAAGGCTTAAAGGCTGATCTGGTAAGAATGAGAATAATCTCTGATATTATATTTCTTGGTATATTATATTTAAAAAATCCTCTCAAAAGTTTTAAAGTCCTGGCCAGGATTAATGCAAAAAGAAAAACTGTTCATGGACTTCGAACAGTAAGAAAGTATATAAAATCAGGGGACAGGTATTTTTTTTCAGATGATATTCCTGGTTGGCCCTCAGCTGCTTTTAATGGATACTTCCGGTCAGAAATAATCAGGGCATCTGGTCTAAACGGAGTAAGAATACCTCTTTCTACTGTTTTTCTGGCAATTACTTCAAAGTGCCCTATGAGGTGTAAACATTGCTATGAGTGGAATAACATTTCCCGTAATGAATATCTTACCCTTGAAAACCTTAAAGAAATTATCAGAAAAATTAAGGATTATGGAGCATATCATATTCAGCTAAGTGGAGGCGAACCACTCGAACGAATGGATGATCTGACATTTTTGACAAGTTACTCAAATGGAGACGCTGATCTATGGTTAAATACCTCTGGCTTCGGATTAACCTATGAACGAGCTCTTTCCCTTAAAAAAGCAGGACTTACCGGCGCAGAAATAAGTCTTGATCATTGGGACGAAAATGAACATAACAGTTTCAGAGGCAATGATAAATCATTCTTCTGGGTCAGAGAGTCTGTGAAAAATTGCCGGAAAGCAGGGATTTTAACCAATCTGTCTCTTTGTGCCACAAAAGAATTTGTTTCGTATGATAACCTGACAAAATATTCTGATCTGGCAATGAGATGGAAAGTGAATTTTATAAGAATTCTCGAGCCAAAAGAAGCAGGAAGATATGTAGGAAAAGAGATCAGTCTCTCTAAGGAGCAGATTTTAATACTTGAGGAGTTTTTCCAGAAATCGGACTCTCCCGATCAGTTGCCGGAATATCCTATTATATCATACCCCGGATATATTCAGCGAAGAATAGGATGTCTGGGCGCAGGAAACCGCTATTTGTACATCGATTCAAAGGGAGATATACATGCATGTCCATTTTGCCATCAGTCTGTTGGTAATGCTCTAACCAACCGGATCGAAGATGCTGTAACAGTTTTGAAAACCATTGGCTGCCATGAATACAAAACGAATATTTGCGATTAAATGCCGACTACATGTACCAGTAAAAATAGTTTTTGAAGGCATCAACCTATACTGGCAGATGCTAAACTACATAGGTTGCTCCCTTTATGTTGCATTTTATTCATCCGAGTAAATTCTTCGGTGGATGGATTAAAATAAATTTGACTCTACGATCTGAATTCATTTTTAATTTTTGAGCATTAATAAAACGGCACACAATAAAATTAACTAAATTCGCATTTATGAATTGCATTATATGTGCCAATAAAAATAGTGGCCAACTTCTTGAAGAATTTGTGGGAAAGTCTTCCTCCCTGAATCTTATCGGGACATTCAGTGATTCGGGTTCAATCAGAGCCCAATTATCAAAAAGACAGGATATTGACCTTATCTTTCTTGATGTGGATATACCAGAAATGGACATCTTTAATTTTATCAATAGTTTCGACCATCAGGCAAACATAATAATTGTATCACCAGATGATAAGGATGCCCTCAAAGCATTCGAATTCAATATTGTCGATTATCTGCTTAAACCTGTAACTTTTTCAAGATTCTGCAAAGCTGTTGATAAGGCAATACGGTATTTTGCAAATAAGGAAGTCAGTAACAGCGATGCTAATGAGATATTCATTAAAAAAGGATCCGCATTAGTAAAGCTGAAAATTAAAGATATCGTATACGTTGAAGCTCTTGAGAATTATGTTATCCTAAATACTAAAAATGAGAAGTTTACAATTCATTTTACAATGAAGGCACTTGAGTATCAATTACCTTCCGGCACTTTTATCAGAGTACATCGGTCATTTATAGTGAATATGAGTTTGATAAAGACTATAAATGAAAACTCTCTTGATTTGATAATTGGCAATGAACTTAGAGACATCCCTATAGGCCAATCATATAGAGATCCACTTCTTAATAGAATAAACATAATGACCCGATAATATCATCCTTTGATAAAAGTGTGGGTAACAAAGCTAGCATTAAATATATTTTTAGGCCAGATTTAAGATTGTGAATTGTTAGGTTCGATAAATACCAATCTGGTTTTAATTATTTCTCCTTTGTCGTCTTTTGCATATAGTTTTATGCCAATACTTGTTATGGCATCGTGAAAAATATCTGTTATTGGAGAAAACGCATCATTAATATCCTCAAAATCATTCATTTCATTAAATTCTTCAACAGGAAAATATAAGTGTATAATTAAAACATATTCAGGTACCTTGATCCTGGTAAGGACTTTAAGCATTTTTGCCAGATATATTGATGATGCTGTATTGAAATACTCCAGATCGAGTCTTAAATTGGTAGTTGGACTTGCTGTTAATATATATTCCGCTATCCAATTCAATACAGGTTCATATAATTTGGTAGCATTTTCAGGAATTGACCTGCCATAAAATAAAAGATCACCCGACAACTGATTTAAATCAATTTGTGGAGTTTTTGGAGTTTGTTCAATGATCAATTCATTCATAATATGATTTTTCAAGGACCTTTAATTTGCAACCATTAGGTTTCATCAAATAATGTAACAAATTTAAAGCTATTCTTATTACATTAGTAGAGCTTAGTCAAAAAAGAAAGTGCGGTTATCAAATAATCTGATCTTTCATGTATAATTCCAACGATTCTTTGATATTTATTATTAATTGGGGTCAAATTAAATTGGTAATCCGGGACAAATCATTTAATTCTTGGTTAAATTGTTTATGTCAGACCAAAATCAAAGTAAATTAAATTGTTTTAAAAGAGGTAAATAGGCCATTTATTATAGTTGCACCATTTCTTATCTAATTATATATCAGATTTTTAATCTTATATCAATTGATTAAACTTAATTTTATGGGGTAAACCGATAAGATAACGGTCTTATAGTTTTAAAATCAAATTTTTAAATTATGAAAAAACTCAAATTAATGGCATTAGTCATATCAATTGTATTGCTTACAGCCTGTAAGAGTAATACTTATAATGGGTCAGCCTTCTTCCATGCAGATGCGAGCCATTCCGGGTTTTATAATACACAGGGTATTCAGCAGCTTCATGGAATAAAATGGATTTTCAAAACCGGAGGGCGTGTATTTTCATCTCCGCTAATTGTTAAGAGCAAGATATTTATTGGTAGTGATGATAGCTGCTTTTATTCACTTAATGCTACTGATGGAAATTTATTGTGGAAATTCAGAACCGGAGGACGAGTAAGTTCTTCAGCAGCCATTTATGATGGTAAAATATATCTGGTTAGTTTTGATGGATACATCTATTGCCTTGACAAGGATTCTGGTAAAGAACTGTGGAAATTCAGAACTGCAGGGGAACGTGTTTTTGCAGCAAAGGGATTACATGGATCACCTGAAAAAGATAAGCTTTTGGACGATCCCTGGGATATGTTCCTCTCTTCACCAGTAGTTGCCAATGGAAATGTATATTTTGGATGTGGGGCGGGAATATTTTATTCCCTGAATTGTAATTCAGGCAAAAAGAATTGGGAGTTTGCAACAAAAGATGTAATTCATTCATCACCTGCATATTATGACAACACAGTTTATTTTGGTAGTTGGGATAGTTATATGTACGCAGTGAATTCTATGACAGGATCACTGAAATGGAAGTTTAAAACCGGAAATGATTCGGTTTATCATAATCAGGTCGGATTTCAATCCTCACCTGTTATATATAAAGGGACAGTTTATTCCGGCTGTCGTGATTCACATGTATGGGCAATTGATGCAAGAACAGGAGAACTGAAATGGAAGTATTACAATAACGGCTCATGGGTTATCGTTACACCTGCCATATGCAATGATACACTATATTTTGCTACTTCAGATACGCATAAATTAATTGCTTTGAGTGCAACTAATGGAAAAGTGATGTATTCAGGAGATTGCAAGACCTTGGGCTTTTCTTCTCCTGCTGTAACCGAAGGTATTGTTTACCTGGGAAATTTCGGTGGAAGTCTATTGGCTTTTAAATCAAAAAATGGAGATCCGATATGGGAATTCCAGACCCAAAACGCAAAAATCAATAAAGATTCAATTTTAAACATCAAGGGTGAATTTGATTTTCCGAAAATATTTAAAGAGAACAGTTATCCCGGAATGCAGAAAGCTATGGATATCATGTATTCTATCGGATCTATCCTTTCATCTCCTGTGGTCTCCAATGGTATCATATATTTTGGTAGTACCGATGGAAATGTTTATGCTTTATATTAATCAGTCGCAGAAAGTATTCTAAATCCCTCTTAATGGGTGCCTTTAATTATTATTTGGAGAATTAGGTTTAATTTCTGTGTTCATTAACAAAATAAAATTGAAGAACAATAATGACTATGTTCAATATAATACAAAGTCTGTTCTTTCGGGGAATTGATGCCCACTTTTAAGAAAATTGTTCCAGAAGGCACATATTACAGTATGGGTGATGAAGGAATTGTGTAGATCAATTCAAATAATATGTGTAAATTTAATATGAAGAATGAACGTTGAAAGTCAGACAAAAGTATCGTATAGATTTATATTTAAGTATGTTGTCAATACGATAAACGTTATCAACGAGATAGATCATATCTTGACAACTTCTATAAAAACCGCGACCGCGCATTTGGTAAATTTGCTCTCATAAAATTAATTGAATTTGGTCAGATAGATTAGTATTATAATGGATAGCTTCACAAAAAGTAAATAACAAAATTAGAACCAAACACCTGTAAAGATTGTTTAGTTTAAAATATATAGGAAGTGAAAATACTTCTTACAGGGTCCACTGGTTATATTGCTCAGAGATTATTGCCCATTTTACTAAACAATGGCAATGAGGTTATTTGTTGTGTCCGTGACAGAGCCAGATTTAATTCAGAGAAGTACAGGTCGCCTTTTTTATCAGTACTCGAAGTTGATTTTTTAAAAAACGAGACTCTTCAGAGCATTCCTATTGAAATTGATGCAGCCTATTACCTTATTCACTCCATGTCAACTTCAACAGGTGATTTTGAAAAAATGGAGGAGACCTCTGCCATCAATTTTAAAAATTGTATTCAACAAACAAAAGCGAGGCAGGTGATCTATCTGAGCGGAATAGTTAATGAAAAAGTATTATCAAAGCATCTTGCCAGCCGAAAGAATGTTGAAAGAATACTCAGTTCCGGGTCTTACTCATTAACAACCATCAGGGCCGGAATCATCATTGGTTCCGGAAGTGCTTCCTTCGAAATAATCCGTGATCTGGTAGAGAAGTTACCGGTGATGATTGCTCCGCGATGGCTGAATACCTTATCACAGCCTATCGCAATACGCAATGTAATTGAATTTCTTTCAGGGGTATTACTGAATGAACAGACCTTTGACCAGAGTTACGATATTGGAGGACCCGACATTCTGACCTATAAACAGATGCTGCTGCGATTTGCAGGTGTGCGAGGATTTAAACGCTGTATTGGAATTGTACCGGTAATGACTCCAAAGCTATCATCATACTGGCTCTACTTTATAACCTCCACTTCATACTCACTGGCACAAAACCTGGTCGACAGTATGAAAGTTGAAGTTATTTGTAAAGATAATAGCCTAAAAGATCTGCTGGGAATAACTCCAGTTAGCTATGAAAATGCAATCCGAGAGGCCTTTGAGAAGATTGAGCTGAATCAGGTTCTTTCAAGCTGGAAAGATGCACTTACATCCAAAACTTTGAATGATGGAATTTCACGATATGCTGAAGTTCCGGTTAATGGATGCTATTTTGATAAGAGGAAACTTCACATTGATGACAGTGAAAAGGTCCTTAATAAAATCTGGTCAATAGGAGGCAGTAACGGTTGGTATTACGCAAACTGGCTCTGGGGAATTCGTGGTTTTATTGATAAACTATTCGGTGGTGTTGGGTTAAGAAGGGGCAGAAAAAACCAGACTGAAATCTCACCTGGTGATGCATTGGATTTCTGGCGTGTTCTGATTGCAGATAAGAGAGAAAAAAGATTACTTCTATTTGCTGAAATGAAACTTCCTGGCGAAGCCTGGCTGGAATTCAGAATTGACAATCAGAATTTATTGAATCAAACTGCAACATTCAGACCCCTTGGCCTTTTGGGAAGGTTATACTGGTATAGTATGCTGCCTTTTCATGGATTTATTTTCAGGGGAATGATCAGGAATATTGCAACGAAATGAACTTCAAATCAATAAAGTATGAAAATGTTAATCATAATTTTAGCTGTAATTATTTTAATAACCATATTACTTCAATCTTTCATAATTATGTCAACAAATAAAACTGAAGAACAAAGGTATAGCATCATTCAGAAGTACAAGGATTTTGAAATCCGATTTTACCCCTCTGCCACTATTGCTACAATTAATTCGAATGCAAAAACTTACAGGGATCTTTCGGGCCCCGGTTTTCGGAAACTTGCGGGCTATATCTTTGGCGGTAATGAGGCTAATACAAAAATTTCCATGACTTCACCTGTACATATGGATGTCAATGATTCTATTTCAACCATGAGCTTCGTAATGCCTTCTGCATATACAAAAGAAAACCTGCCAAAACCGAATGACCCAAATGTCCAGATAAAAAACACAGCAGATGAATATGTTGCAGTTATAAGATTTGGGGGATATGCTTCTGATAAAGATCTGAAATTCTACTCGGAAAAACTTCAAAATCTTATGAAAGAAAATGGTATTACCTCTTACGGAAATTATAGATTTCTGGGATATAACCCTCCTTACCAATTTATTGGCAGAAGAAATGAAATTATTGTTTCAGTAGAATGGGGAGGGGGAAAATAATTAAATCATGAACTTTTGTTTTTGCTCAAAAATATCTGGCTTATATTATTTATCTTATGGGGATTACCACTGACTTTTTATCGAAGCAGGTTCCGTAAGATAGTTTACAAAACCGATAAATGGACCATAAACATCAAACCTTATTTTATGAAAGAACTCAAAGCTCTTTTCGGTAACATGTATCCTGATAATCTAAATTACCTGAAATTCAGGAATTTCTATCGTTTTTATCTAATCATTTACTTGCTCTTATTTACATCTTATCTAACCTTTAGTCAAAAAATTAATATGACCGAAATCAAAATCGGAAGCAGCATCCCGGCATTTACATTGCCTGATCAAAACGGAAATTTGTTCGACATCAATTCTGTCCTTGGTAAAAAGAACCTTGTGATTTATTTTTATCCAAAAGACGATAGCCCCGGATGCACTAAAGAGGCCTGTTCGTTTCGCGATCAGTTTGAGGTTTTTAAGGAAGCCGATGCAGTAATAATTGGTATCAGCGGGCAATCAGTAGTTAGCCATAAAGAATTTGCCGAAAAACACAGGCTCAGTTTTACCTTACTGAGCGATGAAGGAAACAAAATTCGGAAGCAATTTGGTGTACATTCCGATTTGTTGGGATTGTTGCCGGGCCGTGTAACTTTTGTTGCAGATAAAAAAGGCAAAGTTATATATGTCTTCAACTCGCAAACACAAGCAAAAAAGCATGTTGATGAAGCATTGAGAATATTGAAGGAACTAAAGTAAATAATATATAGGGCAGTGATTTAAAAAACATCTATGATAGTTGCAGCAGGTGGCAGTTGATTAAGGCTTAAATAAATGAATTTCAAGTTAGTCATTAAAAAAAAATTTGAAATCTAAAAAAAGTGATTTAATTTTAGGTAATGATACAACTTTATAATGATGTGTCTTTCACAATTAGTAAAATTGTAACACAAAGTTATAGTACGTCATTTTCAATTGCAGTTAGTTTCCTGAACCCGGAAAACAGAGATGCTATTTATAGTATTTACGGTTTTGTCAGATTTGCTGATGAGATTGTGGATACTTTCCATGATTTTGATAAAGAGACACTATTATCAGAATTTGAAGATGCCTATTACAAGGCTCATAAGGAGGGCATTAGCCTTAATCCGGTTTTGCATTCATTTCAGGTAACTGTAAAAAAATATGATATTCCTGATGAACTTATCCAGTCATTTCTTAGCAGCATGAAAGTGGATCTGGTTAATAATGGCACCTATACTAAACCTGAAGTTGACGAATATATTTACGGTTCGGCCGCAGCTGTTGGCTTAATGTGTTTATGCGTATTTGTAAAGGGTGACAAGACGCTTTATAACGACTTGCAATATCCGGCAATGAAGCTTGGTTCTGCATTTCAGAAAGTTAACTTTTTAAGGGATCTGAAGAATGATATAAATGATCTCCATAGAAGTTATTTTCCGGAATTAGAGATTAATACTTTTAACCAGGTGGTAAAGAATAAGATAATAAAAGATATTGAGTCCGATTTTAATGCATCTTTACCCGGGATTAAGAAACTCCCGAAAAATGCGAAACTTCCTGTACTGATTGCTTATTATTACTATAAGTGTTTACTTAAAAAAATCAACAATACTAAGGCTGAAAAACTAATCAGCACCAGAATAAGCGTTCATGGTTTCAGTAAATTTATGCTTTTTAATAAAGCATATCTGGCTGTTAAGCTGGGATTAATTTAGATTATATTAATTACTATTCTAGTTGTTTTACAGGATGAAAGAGACATTTGTGATATTGGTTGATGAAAATGATGCTCAGATTGGACTTATGGAAAAGATGGAGGCTCATAAGAAAGCTCTTTTACATCGTGCAATATCCGTGTTTATTATTAATAACAAAGGTGAATGGATATTGCAGAAAAGAGCTCATGATAAGTATCATTCCAAAGGACTTTGGACTAATACATGCTGTACTCATCCATTACCTGGTGAATCTGAAGAGGAAACAGCAAATCGAAGGCTATTTGAAGAGATGGGGCTTAACTGCGATCTTAAGAAATTATTCTGTTTCATCTATAAAGAGAAGCTGGATGATGAAATGACTGAATATGAATATGACCATGTTTTTATAGGAATTTCTGAAAGTGAACCGGTCATAAACACTATTGAGGTCGTTGACTGGAAAAAAATGTCATTTAATGACCTCCACCTCGATATTAAAGAAAATCCTGATAATTACACATTTTGGTTTAAGGAAATTTATAAGCAAGTAAACGATCACTTGTTGAATGTAAAAAAAAGCGACTAATGATAAATTTAGTCTTAATATTAGTGGCATTCCTTTTCATGGAATTTGTGGCATGGTTTTCACATAAATATATCATGCATGGATTATTATGGTCAATTCATAAAGACCATCACATAAAAGCTCAGCAGAACGATTCTTTTTTTGAAAAGAATGATCTGTTTTTTCTAATATATGCCATACCTGCTATGATCCTTATCATTCTTGGCTTTGCTTTTAGCAATTATCATCTTATTGCTATCGGAGCAGGTATTACACTTTATGGTTTTACCTATTTTTCTGTTCATGATGTGCTTATTCATCATCGTCTGCCGGTGAATTTGAATATCAGAAAAGGTTATATTGCTGCTCTGATCAAAGCTCATGAGGCGCACCATTCCGGTAAAAATATTAAGGACTTTAAAAATTACGGATTATTAATATTTCCACAAAGGTTTTTTAACAAATAAATATGACTTTATATCTTTCTCTGCTTCTTATTTCAGTTATTATCCCGATTGCATTAAGCTTTGACAAAAAAGTGGGATTTTACAGGTACTGGAAAACTCTTTTTCCTTCAATTATTTTAGTAGGCTCTATTTACATAATCGCAGATTTTTTTTTTGTAAAAGCCGGGATATGGGGATTTAACCCTATATACCATTCAAAAATTGTACTTCTGGGTCTGCCGCTTGAGGAATGGCTATTTTTCGTGCTGATTCCTTATGCCTGCGTTTTTATACATTATGTATTTATTTCCTATTTCCCTGAACTTATTCTCAGCAATAATTTTGTAAGGATATTTTCAGCTATCCTTATTGTCATTATTCTGACAATTACTATTATTAATTATAACAAAACTTATACTTTATTTAATTTCAGCCTGTTAATTATTTCCATTTTGATAGCATTGTTCGACAGACACAGGCTTTTAAACAGATATTACATCTCATTCCTTATCATGTTGATCCCTTTTTTCATAGTAAATTCCATTTTAACAGGAACTTTCATCTCAGGCGAGGTCGTTTGGTATAAGAATTCAGAGATCCTTGGAATCAGGTTGCTGACTGTACCAGTTGAAGACATTGGTTATGCATTCAGCCTTATTTTGCTGAATTTGCAGATTATGAACTGGTTTCAGAATGTTAATAAATCTTAGAGGAATAAAAATACTATGATCTATATTTTCGAATACTGGAAATTATTTTTGCAGAAGAAGGTTGAGTTCTTTTTTGTGATTTTTTTTATTGTTGGTTTTGCAGGAACAATTACTCCGCTAACAAGACAATTGTTTATTAAATTGTTCCCGGTTGCCGTGCTCCTTAGTTTTTCAGCTATTTTGCTTTTTCAAAGTGCGAATTACACTATTAAAACAATCACAGTACTGGTTATGATTGGCATGCTGGGTTTTGCCATTGAGGTTGCCGGTGTCAATACACATTTAATATTTGGCTGCTATAAATATGGCAATACATTGGGGATAAAGCTATTCAATACTCCGTTATTGATAGGAATTAATTGGATGATGCTATCATATAGTGGCAGTGCAACAACTGAAAATTTTCCCATTCCTGTTTCAATGAAAATTATCTTTGCATCTCTTATCATGCTTTTCTATGATATTTTTCTTGAGCAGTTAGCCCCTGTTTTAGATATGTGGCACTGGGATAACAGTGTGGTCCCTGTTCGTAATTATATTGCATGGTTTTTAATAGCGCTCTTTCTTCAGACTCTTATTAAGTTTACAGGGATTAAAATACAGAATTCAATTGCTTCTAAAATAATTCTGATGCAGGTTACCTATTTTATATCGTTAATCGTCTTTTTTAAACTTACAGAATGATTATTAAAGCCAGGCATCATTTTATTGTGTATCCCTTTTTTAAGTATTATGCCATTTATAAAATCAGAAGGCATTTCAGGGAAATAAATATTTCCGGTGAATTTCAGGAAAGGGGACTCCCGATTCTATTGATTTCAAATCATGTAAGCTGGTGGGATGGGTTCTGGGTAATGTATCTTAATCTTAAGCTCTTACATCGGAAATTTCATTTTATGATGCTTGAAGAGCAGCTCCTGAAATTCAGTTTTTTTATTTATATCGGAGGATACTCAATCAGGAAAGGCAGCAGAACCGTTATTGAATCCATAAGCTACACTATTGAGCTACTATCTGATAATAAAAACCTTGTAATGCTATTCCCTCAGGGGAGCATAACTTCATTATATAATCAGTCGTTTCATTTTCAGAAAGGTCTGGAAAGGATTCTGAAAGTAGTTAATGGTAAGGTTCAGATAATTTTCCTTGCAAATCTTATCGACTATTTTTCAAGCGAAAAACCATCTCTGTTTATCTACCTTAACGAATATAACAATCTGAATACTGATATTGAAAAGATTCAGAAAGATTATAATTTGTTCTACTCCGGCTGTGTTGCTGAAAATATAAAAAAAGCAGAATTGTGATGGTATATATTGCCTGGTTTATATTTTTCTTTACGATACTGCAATTGGTTATTGCTTTTGTTAATCTTATTTTTTATCCAAAACTACCTGACAGAACTTTCAAAGCAAAACCCCTGGTTTCTATACTTATACCTGCAAGAAACGAGGAATTTAATATATGCAACATTCTGGATGATATTTTACAGCAGGATTACAGTGAAATTGAAGTGATTGTTTTTAATGATATCTCGTCAGACCGTACTGCTGAAATTGTTAAAGAATATGCTTTGATTGACAAAAGAATCACTCTGATAGACTCTGACTTTTTGCCTCACGGATGGCTTGGCAAGAACTGGGCCTGCCATTCATTATCCAAAAAGGCAAAAGGTGATTATTTCCTGTTTCTCGATGCTGATGTCAGAATAAACAATGGAATTATTGTCAATGCTGTTTCTTTTGCAAAACATTTCAAATTAGCCCTGATTTCAATTTTCCCTAAACAGATTATTAAAACATTCGGAGAAAAGATTACTGTTCCTAACATGAATTACATTTTACTCTCATTGCTGCCTCTTATCCTTGTGAGGAAATCAGGTATGTCTTCTTTATCAGCTGCCAACGGGCAGTTTATGTTTTTCGACTCATCGATATACATGTCGCTGGAGCCTCATGAAAAAATGAAAAACAATAAGGTTGAAGACATTGAGATTTCACGCTATTTAAAGTATGAGAAACACCGGATTGCCTGCCTTGTTGGTGACAGAGCTATTCAATGCAGAATGTACAATGGTTTCAATGATGCTGTAAATGGTTTTTCCAAGAATGTCACTGCTTTTTTTGGCAATTCAATAATCCTTGCATTGCTTTTCTGGATTATTACAACCTTTGGATTCCTGTTTATAATGATTGAATTGCCAATTTACTTTTTCATCATCTATTTGTTTACTTACATAATGTCAAGGATACTGATTTCTATTGTAAGTGAACAAAGTGTAACAGAAAACATTTTCTATATAATTCCAATGCAGATATCGTTTGGCTTATTTATCTTTCATTCATTCACTAATAAAAATATTAAAACTTATAGATGGAAAGACCGGGATATAAAATAATACCAATACTGCTGTTATGCTTCAGCTTAAATGTAAATGCCAATTATAAAACCGATATTTATTCCGCTTATGTCCATAATAATATGGCCAAATGGAAAGGTGTTATTGACAATATGGCTGCTATTGAAAATAAGAACAATGATTTATTGCTGGAGTTGGTAAATTATCAGTATGGATATATAGCCTGGTGTATCGGTAAGAAAAAAAACGATGAAGCTAAAAAATACCTTGACCTGTCTGAGAAGAATATTTCAATTCTAGAGAAAGATACTAAAAATCTTTCTCTTGTAAATTCCTATAAAGCAGCGTTTTATGGCTACAGACTTGGATTAAATAAATTGTTGGTCCCTTTCATTGGGATTAAGAGTATTAATTGTGCAAAACTTGCCATTGACCTCGATAAAGAAAATTTCTTTGGATATGTTCAATATGCAAATATCCAGTTTTACATGCCAGCAGTATTTGGCGGATCAAAGAAAGAAGCATTAGAGTATTACCTCAAAGCTGAAAAGTTAATGGAGAAGAATATGAACGAGATAAATGAAAATTGGAATTATCTATGTCTTCTTATCGTTATTGCCCAGTCATATTCTTATTTGGATGAATTTCAATCTTCGATATCTTATTTCGAAAAGATATTGAAAATTGAGCCTGGGTTCGGATATGTAAAAAACGAATTGTACCCGGAAGTATTAAAAAAAATTAATAAGTAAAAATGGCGAAAAGCGTTTTAATTGTCGGAGCCGGATTGGGTGGTCTGGCGACAGCTTTGCGGCTTTCGAAAAAAGGGTATAAGGTTGAGATTATTGAAAAGAACAGTCAGGCCGGAGGCCGTCTTAATCAGTTAAAAAAAGATGGTTTTACCTTCGATACAGGACCAAGCTTTTTCAGTATGTCATATGAATTTACTGAGTTTGCAAAAGATTGCAAAATAGAATTACCCTTCAAATATTTAAGTCTCGACCCTCTGTATACAGTTAATTTCAGGGGAAATCCCAAAACATATTTTTTGTATAAGGACCTTCATAAGCTTGCCGCCCAGTTCATTGATGTTGAGCCTGATTTTGAGAAAAAGATGGAGAGGTATCTCGAGAAAAGCGGACGACTCTTTCATGATACTGTGGATATTGCAATTAAGAATAATTTTGATTCTCTGCTTCATTACGTGATAACACTTATGCGTGTTAATCCGGTCCACCTTCCTGTTATATTCCGGAATTTCTGGCAGCAGGTCTCCCACTACTTCAAGTCAGAAGATGCAGTTCAGATCTTATCGCTGGTCGCATTTTTTCTTGGAAGAACTCCATTTGATACATCTGCTGTTTATACATTGCTGTCATATACAGAGTTCAGGCATGATGGCTACTTCAATGTTGAAGGAGGAATGTACAAGATAATTGAAGGTATTGTAAATGAACTTGAAAAGGAGAATGTTAAAATTATCTATAATACAGAAATAAAGGACTTTGTAAGCGAGAATAATAAACTTGCTGCCCTTATTGATCAAAATGGCAGGAGGTGGACCGCAGATATAATTGTGGTAAATTCCGATGCTGCAGTTTTCAGAGGTTCTGTATTAAAGCGACCTGAATTTTCAGTTAAAAAACTCGATAAAAAGTCATGGACCATGGGTCCGCTAACAATTTACCTGGGACTTAAATGTAAACTCCCGATGGTTCATCATCATAATTATTATCTGGGAGATAATTTCAAGGAATATGCTGATAAAGTATTTAAAAGTCCTGGCTCATTGGAAAAACCATATTATTATGTAAATGTACTTTCGAAGCATAATCCTGATTGTGCTCCACCTGATTGTGAAAGTTTGTTTATTGTCTGCCCTGTTCCTGACCTGAGGTTCAAACCGGATTGGAGCGACCGGGATCAGATAGTTGAAAGCATTATTGATGATTTTTCAGGAAGAATCGGTAAAGACATAAAGAGTGAAATTGTTTCAAGAACAGTTTATACACCTGAAGATTGGCAGAATCAGTATAATCTTCATCGGGGAAGCGGATTAGGATTATCACATGATATGTTTCAGATTGGGGGATTCCGTCCAAAAAACTATGATGAAGTCTTTAAAAATGTGTTCTATGTAGGGGCCTCAACAATTCCTGGAACAGGCCTGCCAATAGTTATTATCAGCTCAAAGTTGGTATTTCAGAGGATTGAAGAATATGTTGAAAATTTATCTGGTTTACATTAAAATTGTATGTTTTAATATGGAAATATTATGTTAAAATAAAATGAAGCCGATACAGGTTGGAGACATGATCCCTGAGTTTTCCCTTCAGAATCAGGATGGCTGTATGAATTGAACAAGAAAAGCCTGTTTGAAAGATATCGTTAGTTATAAACCGCCATTTGCTTTATTGGGTCTTATTGCCAACACTTTGTTCATTAAAATTAAATTAACTGAAATATTTGATTACCGGACAAAAGCTATTGAAAATATATTTCCATCATGAGGATCTGGTCAATACATCCTAAATATCTAGATACGAAAGGTTTGGTTGCACTTTGGAGAGAAACCATGCTGGCAAAAAATGTATTGGAGGAAAAAACCAAAGGGTATAAAAACCATCCGCAATTAATACGTTTTAAAAATTCAGCCAATCCTCTTCAGGGTATTAATCAATATTTGGCAGCAGTTTACAAGGAATCTCAAACACGCGGATATCATTTTAATAAAGATAAATTAAAGATTTATAATGAACCGGTAACTTTAACTGTTACCAGGAAGCAAATAGAATATGAGACGCAGCATCTGTTAAAGAAATTGAAAACTCGAGATATGGAGAGATATCATAGATTATTAAACGAAACTAACATTGAGCCACATCCTATTTTTAAAATAATTGATGGGGAAATTGAAGCATGGGAAATAGTTTAATAAAGAACTTAACGTGCAAAAGCCGGTAGTGTTGACCACATTTAGCCGGTCTGATTGTCAAAATTTTATTTCTCTATAAATCATAATTTTAACTCCGGCCTTTCATGGTCAATTAATTTCGACGAAGAGCGGTCAATGGCCCCGACTTTTCCACTATATCTTTGATTATAAGCGGTTCCGCACGAGTAAAACTATTCTACGAATAGTTTTGTGGAGAAATTTTGTTGACCCACCTGGGCTCGAACCAGGACTCTGCGGAACCAAAATCCGACGTGTTGCCAATTACACCATGGGTCAATGTTCAACAAATGAGCTGCAAAATTAGAAAATTTTTCGAAAATTGATCATCAGGTGTTGAATTTGATAAACCTCTGACAGCAAAGATCAGGTAGTTTTTGACAATATCTTTTCATACCTGGCTTTGTTCATCTCATCCACCTCAACGACAACAAAAGGGCATTCAACAAGCGATCGCAGAATAAAACCCAATTCGCACATATCTTCATCCCCATGTTCAAAATACCAGGTAACACTGGCATTCTTCACAATTTCCTTCATCTCTGATAACTCTTTCAATATGGTAAAAATCCACTTAATGGAACTTGTGTTAATATATTCAAACCCTAGTTCGATTTTTGATTTCTCTTCATAATTCTGAGCATACATTGACACCCATTCCTGAACTGGCCGATAAAAATCGTTAGGGTTTTCCGGTATAGACCTACCCATAATAAATATCCTCCCTGGCTCCATAATTATCCAGGGCGTTCTCTTTGTTGGATTATTTTTAAAAGTAGCAGGATACATCTTTAAAACATTTCATGAGATAATCACCTGTTCTTCATACAAATATACGCTGGAATGACGAAATTATTATCAATTCCCCAAATCATTTTAAACCTGAATTTGTAAAATTAGAAAAAGGAGGGTATTATCCAACTGTTATTGCAATACATTCTGGTTAAAAAGTGTGGGGTCTCCCGATTCCCACAGTGTAGGATGCTCCTCTTCGAATCTTTTCAGAATGGCTTTCATAATTGTCTCACGCAGGAATTCAGATTTATTTTTTACCCGATACCTGTTACAATATATTCCAAGAGCCCTCATTTCCCTGTTATTGAGCATCAGGGAAAGACGATTTGTACGCCTTAAACGGTCTTCCTTATAAATTGAATGTCTCACGTTGATCAACGTTAAATCAGACAGCTAAATTAAAAAAACTGATTTTCAAGAGTCTTAAGCGAAAAAATAGTTTTTAACATAAAAAAAACAGCCGGTCATTATGTGGCTGGCTGTCTGTTATTTATGCTATTCACAACTTTTAATTATCTAGTTCGCCCCATTGCCCATGGGGTTTTTGCCCCCCCTGAGGGCTGTTGAAAAAGCTGAAATCCATTAACCACAGAGGGGAACAAGCGTTAAGAAATAGCCCGGTGAACCTGTCCCGATTTATCGGGAGCTATTTTAGCGCTGTGGCCAGGTTGCAGAGGTGGCTTCTACACAAAGGTCACAAAGATCTGAAATATAGGATTTTACCTTTGTGTACTTTGTGCCTACCCTGCCTGCCGGCAGGCAGGTTTGTGTACTTTGTGGTTAAAAAGATCTTTTTTAACAACCCCGTTATCCTCTAAACAAATGAGAATTAGCTCCCCTTCAGCGGAGATGTCAGCGAAGCTGACAGAGGGGTTCTCTCCTCTATAATCTGTTCATCGCATTCAGGTCAGCAAAAGCTTCTTTCAGTCTTGCAATAAAGGTCTCTTCTCCTTTCCTGAGCCAGACTCTCGGATCGTAGTATTTCTTATTTGGTTTATCTTCGCCCTCAGGATTACCTATCTGACTCTGCAGATACCCCTGTTTTTCCTTTGAATATTTATTTATCCCATCCCAAAAAGCCCACTGCATGTCGGTATCAAGATTCATTTTTACAGCACCATACTTTATAGCTTCAGTAATGAGGTTTTTCTCTGATCCCGATCCGCCATGAAATACAAAGTTAACGGGATTAGGTCCTGTTTTAAATTTCCTGATGATAAAATCCTGGGAATTCTTAAGAATAATTGGTTTGAGCTCAACATTTCCAGGTTTATAAACACCATGAACATTGCCAAATGATGCAGCAATTGTGAACATATCACTGACTTTTAAAAGCTCTTCATAGGCAAATGCAACATCTTCAGGTTGTGTATACAAACGTGAACTGTCAATACCCGAATGATCAATCCCGTCTTCTTCTCCGCCGGTAACTCCAAGTTCAATCTCGAGGGTCATTTCAATTTTGCTCATCCTGTCGAGATACTTCTTGCAGGTTGCTATGTTTTCTTTTAATGGTTCTTCAGAAAGATCAAGCATATGGGAACTGAAAAGAGGCTTTCCATTCGTTTCATAAAACTCTTCACCGGCATCAAGCAAAGCGTCAATCCAGGGAAGAAGTTTTCTTGCAGCATGGTCAGTATGTAGAATTACCGGAATACCATAATAATCAGCGACGTTATGTACATGAAGAGCTCCGGAAATACCACCGGCAATTGCACCAATCTGATTTTCCTTGGGTAAACCCAGTCCGCCAAAAAAATGTGCTCCGCCATTAGAAAACTGGACAATAACAGGAGAATTCACCGCCTTTGCAGTTTCCAGAACCGCATTCACAGAATTGGTCCCAACGACATTTACTGCAGGAATTGCAAAGTCATTCCTGTTTGCATAGTCAAAAAGTGATTTTACTGCATCTCCGAAAATCACTCCTGGTTCCAGATTTAATTCCTTATTAGTCATATTATTATGTATTTAGTGCATAAAAAAAAGTCGATTATCGTTGCAAATATACTTAATTTTAAAACCCATGTGAAATATTTCAGAATCCGTCTGCTGAAAGAGCATTCTCCTAACCCGCCCCTGATGGGGTTCACATGAGTATCGCATCCTCCTTTTGACTATAAAAATCAGTCGTCCCGGATAAAGCCAAAATCAATGTAATAATTTTAATTAGTAAGAGATATTATCTTTAATTCACACTTTTAAAGAAAAAAATTTATTCTCTCTGAGATATTATTTATCTTCGTAAACTTATTTTTAAAAGATTTCTGTTCTGATATTTATCAAATGCAATTGAAACATTAAAACATTAAATAATCCACAAATGCCCATGTTCAACAGTGGCTGTCTATAAAAACCAATTAATAAAATATGAAAAAAATCTTAATATTAATATTTACCTGTCTGCTTTCTTCACAGGGATTAATCTTCTCACAGCAAAAAACTTGGTCGCTGGAAGAATGCATAAAGTATGCTATTGAAAACAATATCCAGATCAAACAACAAGTAATTCAGACCGCTGTTCAGCAAAATTCACTTGATCTTTCAAAGTTTCAGCTTTTACCTAATCTGAATGGGCAGGCCTCATATTCTTACTCATTTGGTCGTGCCCTCGATCAGAACACGTATCAGTTTTTTAACCAGACTCTTCAATCAGATTATTTCTATTTAGGAGGATCTATGCCGGTTTTCAATGGCCTGCAGTATTATAATGCAATCCAGAAAAATAAATACCTGGTCCTTGCCAGCCAGCAGGATCTTCAGGATATAAGTGATAATGTTGCTCTGAATGTTGCACTCGCATACCTGCAGATACTTCTGAACAAGGAGCTTGTAGCGGCAAATGAAAATCAGCTTAACATTACTCTGCAGCAGATTGAGAAAACCAGAAAACTGGTTGATGCGGGTAGTGTAGCCAAAGGAAACCTTCTTCAGATAGAAGCGCAGGCTGCGCAGGAAGAATTATCTCTCATCACCCAGAAAAACCTCCTCGAAACGTCTGTTCTGGTTCTAACTCAGTTTCTGGAGCTCAAAACACCTGCCGGATTTGAAGTTGTAGTTCCTGAGATCAATGTGGATCCTAATACCATAGTATCGGGTAATATTGATGAGATTTACGCTATAGCTGAAAAAAACCGGCCTGAAATAAAAAGCTCCGAACTGAAACTCAGAGCCAGTGAATATGGTTTGAAAATGGCCAAAGGAGGAAGGAGCCCGGTTGTTTCCTTAAATTATTCTTTAAACACCCGGTATACTGACATTTCTAATGTACCTGGAGTGTCTTTTAACAGTCAGTTAAAAAACAATAAGAACTCAGGAGTCGGACTTACATTAAATATCCCGATTTTAAACGGATGGCAGGTTAATAAAAACATCTCAAACTCAAAATTGAATGTAGAATCCAGTCAGTATTCTCTTGAAGGAACACAAAAGCAGCTTTATAAGAATATTCAACAGGCATATACAGACGCTGTGGCCGCTCTCAAAAAGTTTAATGTAAGTATTAAAGCTATAGCCTCAACTGAAGAATCTTTCAGATATACAGAACAAAAATTCAATGTTGGAATGGTAACTCCGGTCGACTATAATGCAGCCAAAACACAGTTGCTTAAAGCACAATCGGATATGGCGCAGGCAAAATATGAATTTGTCTTTAAAACCAAAGTACTCGATTTTTATAAAGGCATACCGTTAAAGCTTAATCAATAATAATACGAATCATTTTAAGATACAAAAACATGAAAAACAATAAGATACTTAAGATTTTACTCCCGATAGTAGTTGTACTCATCCTTTTTGCAGTAATTGGGAAAAAAGCGGGCTGGTTCGGTAAAGCTTTAACAATAAAGGTTGCTGTTGAGAATGTTGAAAAACGCACTATCGTTGAAACTATTACGGCAAATGGTAAAATTCAGCCTGAAAAAGAAGTTAAAATCAGCCCGGATGTATCCGGTGAAATTGTAGAACTGACTGTAAAAGAGGGTGACAATGTAGAAAAAGGTCAATTATTGCTCAGAATAAAACCCGATAATTACATTTCCCAGAGAGACAGATCGCTGGCAGAAATAAGCTCGGCTCAGGCCCGTCGCGCTCAGGCAGATGCTCAGTTTACCCAGGCCGAACTATCATATAAGAGAAACAAACAATTATATGACCAGCAGACTATTTCAAAGTCAGATTTTGAACAGGCTGAAGCAACATATACCGTTGCAAAAGCAACAGTCGATGCAGCTAAGTTTGCAATAACAAGTGCTGAAGCTTCACTTAAAGATGCAAATGAAAACCTTACCAAGACATCAATCTATGCACCGATGACCGGCACAGTTTCAATGCTTCTCGTGGAACTCGGCGAAAGAGTTGCAGGGACAAATCTTATGGCAGGTACCGAGCTGCTGCGTGTTGCAGATCTGTCGCGTATGGAAGCCCAGGTGCAGGTTAATGAAAATGACATTCCAAGAGTTAAACTCGGAGACACGGCTTTGATAGAAGTAGATGCTTATCTCGATCAGAAATTCAAAGGTATAGTAACCGAAATTGCAAACTCAGCCAAAACAACAGGAGTATCTGCTGATCAGGTAACTAACTTTGACGTTAAGATTCTTGTATTGCCCCAGTCATATCAGAAACTTGTTGATGCCGGTGACAAACACCCGTTCAGACCCGGAATGTCAGCTACAGTAGATATCCGTACCCAGTCAAAACCTGATATACTTACAGTTCCGATACAATCTGTAACAACACGTACTGATACGGCAAAAATAGCAGGTACTCCATCTGAAAAGGATATCCGTACTCTTGTATTTATTACCGATGGAAAATATGCTCTTGCTAAGGATGTTAAGACCGGAATTCAGGATAATTCATATATTGAAATCCTTTCAGGTGTAGCATTAAATGACAAGGTAATCTCTTCTCCTTTCAGTGCAATCAGTAAAAAACTATCTGACAGCACACAGATTGAGGTGGTGAAAAAAGAGGAACTCTTTAAAGTGAAATAGGTAGCTGGTATCCCTTTCAAAACATGATTATATGTCTTGAGACTGCGACAAACCTTTGCTCTGTGGCATTATGTGATAGCGCCGGTGTTATCTCTTTGAAAGAAAGCAACGACACAAAATCACACGCCTCTATGCTTACCATGTTTATTGAACAGATGCTAAAAGATCGCGGAATAAAAGCCAGTGATCTTGATGCTGTTGCTGTGAGCAAGGGACCGGGATCTTATACCGGATTGAGGATTGGGGTTTCGGTAGCCAAAGGCATTGCTTATGGTGCTTCAATTCCGCTTATCGGTGTGGAAACAACTCTGTCGATGTTTTGGGGTATTGCCGGAAGCGGAATTTTTAGCTCAGAAGGTGAGGCTGATTCACTCTTCTGTCCTATGCTCGATGCCCGTAGAATGGAAGTCTATTATGCTATTTATGATTTAGCCGGCAATAAACTAAAAGAAATCTCAGCAGAAATAATCACTGAAGATACATTTGTCAATATCCCTGAATCACAGAAGATTATTTTTTTTGGCGATGGGGCACTAAAATGCAAAGAGGTTATTAATCGTAAAAATGCTATTTTTGCAGTTGATTACAGGATATCAGCTTCTAATATGCACAAACCTGTATTCCAGTCTTTTAATGATCATCGTTTTGAAGACGTTGCTTACTTTGAGCCTTTTTATCTGAAAGATTTTATTACTTCCAAACCCAGAAAGAATATTCTTGGAAAATAACTGGCATGATTACTGCGTTCCATCAGTAAGAATAATGAAAAGAACATTTTGTATATTAGGTATAATAGTGCTAATATCACCCTTTGCGAAGGGTCAGGTAATATCGTATAAGGTCGGGGAGAAAGTTACCTATTCAATTCAATACGGTCCCATTACTGCCGGAACCGGTACACTCGAGTTAGACAGTGAAAGATTTAACGGGAAAGTGGTATGGCACTCAAAATTATCGGCAAGGACTACCGGTATGGCTGAAGCTCTTTTTAAAGTATTGGATATTTACGAGAGTTATATTGACCCGGTTACCGAATTACCTGTAAAATCGATCAGAAACATACACGAAGGCAGGTACAGGAAATATAATGTTGTTTTGTTCGATCATAAAACAAGAGCCGATTCGAGTGTCCTAAACAGCGATCTTACGGGGATACATATAGCACCACCCAACATTCATGATATCCTCTCTTGTTTCTACTTTTTCAGAAACAACATTCTTCCGATAGACAGCAATCTGAAGAAAGGTGAACTAACAACAATAACAACCTGGTTCTGTGATGAACTTTATCCTATCAGGCTCAGGTATATAGGGATTGACGAAGTAAGAACAAAAGTGGGGAAAATAAAATGTTATAAGTTTAATCCTGTTACGGAGACCGGAAGACTTTTCAAAACTGAAGAAGACGTTTCTTTCTGGTTTTCGGCAGATAAGAATTTTTTACCTGTTAAGATTCGATTTGATATATTTGTAGGTGCGTTTAGTTGTGAGATTGTAAAATATGAAGGGCTCATTTATCCTCTTGGAACCAATAAAAATTAGATTAATTAATTTATTGAATAACAGAAATATATATGGCAAGTACTGCAGATTTTAGAAATGGATTAGTCATTGAATTCAACAATGACCTTTATACAATTGTGCAATTTCAGCATGTTAAACCCGGAAAGGGACCGGCTTTTGTAAGAACTAAACTTAAGAACCTGAAAAGTGGAAGGGTAATTGACAATACTTTTTCATCGGGTACCAAAGTAACCCTGGCAAGAGTTGAAAGACGTCCCTATCAATATCTGTATAAGGATGATATGGGCTTTTACTTTATGCACCTTGAAACATTTGAACAAATCCATGTAAATGATTCATTGATTGAAAACCATGAATTTCTTCTTGAAGGAGCAAGTGTCGAGATAGTTGTTCATGCTGATACTGAAACGGTTCTTTCTGTAGATATCCCTCAGTCGGTAGTTATGGAGGTAACTTATTCTGAACCCGGTTTAAGAGGTGATACTGCAAACAATGCATTAAAACAGGCAAAAGTCCAGAACGGGGCAATTATCATGGTCCCTTTGTTTGTGAATACCGGAGATAAGATTAGAATCGATACACGCGACAAATCGTATGTTGAAAGAGTTAAAGGATAGATAATATCATGGATGATAAAAAAGGTCTGGCAGACAGATTAAGGATTTCAAAATTTAAATTAGACTCATTGCTTGATATTACATTATCTATCAATGCAAATCTGCCGACTGAAGACCTTTTATCCAAATATGAATTCATCCTTAGAAATAATCTGGGAATCGGTAAAATTCTCATATTTAAATATTCCGGTACCTGGGAATGCATATTAAACGGTGGTTTCCCGAAGCATTTCGAAACTATTGATGTGGAATCACGATTAATGGGAATCTGCGAGATTTTTTTCGGAGCCCCTGACCTTGGGTTCGAAGGGGTTGACATAATTGTACCTGTTTATAATAACAACGTTCATCTCGCTTTCGTGTTTATCGGGGATATCGAAGAAGAGGGAGAAGGGATGAGTCCCGTTCTGAAACATCTGAATTTCATTCAGACAATCTCCAGCATTATTATAGTTGCTATAGAGAACATCAGGCTTTTCAATGAAAGTCTGCACCAGGAAGCCATGAAAAAGGAGCTCGAGCTGGCAGCCAAGATGCAACGAATGCTTATCCCCGACAACAGCCAGATGCCAAAAAACCCAAAAATAATTGTAAATGGGTTTTATTTCCCTCACTATGAAGTTGGCGGAGACTATTACGATTGCATAAGGCTTTCAGAAACAAAAACCGGATTTTGTATTGCCGATGTGTCAGGGAAGGGAATCTCGGCAGCAATTCTGATGTCGAATTTTCAGGCAAGTTTAAGAGCACTTTTTACCTATGATATTGAGCTTGAAGTTCTCGTTAAAAAACTTAATTCAATTGTCGTTATAAATGCGGCAGGTGAGAAATTCATAACACTTTTTGTTGCCAGGTACGATCATAAGAGCAGGGTACTTGAATATATCAATGCAGCACACAATCCTCCTGTGCTTTATAATACAGTTTCAGGTGAGACTCTTCATCTCAAATCTTCATGCGTAGGAATCGGGATGCTTGATGAAATCCCGGTTATACAAAAATCTGAAATAATAATAAAAGACTTTTCGAAGATTGTCTGCTATACAGATGGCTTTTCAGAATTAAAGTATCCCAACGGCAAGGAAATTGGGACAGGTGAAATAATCAAGCATATATCCAATACCGAACCTGTCGAAAATAACATACGTGATATGTTAACAGAGCTGGGGTTACCGCACAATAATCCTTCAACTTTTGATGATGTTTCGATCATCGCTGCCGATCTGGTGAAATAAAAAATATCTTTATAGTATAATTTAACATTCCATTATTCGCCGTAGGCAATTTACTTTTGTAGAAACCTTTTTTGACCTGATTCTTTTACCGCATAGCGGTTTAAGATTCTAAAACCCGTAAGATTTATTAATTTTGTTTAGCTGCATTATTAATTAATTTTAATCTATCATGAAACCAGGAACATTTACACAAATGTATGTCCAGCTTGTCTTTGCTGTACAAAACAGAGATGCAATTTTGACAAAAGATATTCGAGTAAGAGTATTCGAATATATGAGTGGAATAATAACAACAATGAAACATAAATCCATTATTGTTAATGGAACCCCAAACCATGTACATATCCTTTTGGGATTAAACCCATCCATTTCAGTTTCAGATACGGTACATGATATAAAGAGGAGTTCTTCTCTTTTTATTAATAAAGAAAGACTCTGCTCTGGCAGGTTCTCATGGCAGGAGGGTTATGGAGGATTTTCATATGGTCGTTCACAAATAACTGACACCTACAATTATATTAAGAATCAGGAATCACATCATCTAAAGAGAACATTCCAGCAAGAATATATCGATTATCTTAACGAGAATGAGATGGAATTTGATCAACAATTCTTATTCGATTTTTTGGAGAGTTCCGTTTAACCTCTACGAGGTATGATTATTTAGAAATTATTATATTCTACAATACCTTAAGCCCTACGGGCTAATCATTTCATTATAAAAAATAGTTCATATTTCAAACCTTTCTATTCGCCGTAGGCGATATGGTATTGTAGAACATTAGATATTATTAATATCATTTACCGCGTAGCGGTTAAACATTTTACAAAATTCAATTCAACTAACCCGAATTAAATAGTAGTTTTTCTTCCCTTTCTGTACCAGGAGATATTTATTGTTTAGAAGCAAATCAGGAAATACAATTGCCTCAGTATTATTTATTTTTTCTTTGTTTATACTAAATCCACCCCCATCTACAAGTCTTCTTAATTCACCTTTTGAAGCAAACACGTGTGAATGCACAGTGCACAGGTTGGCAATACTGACTCCCTGCTGAAGAATTTCCATTTTAACATCAAAAACAGGCACTCCTTCAAAAACAGACAGGAAGGTATTTTCACTCATCTTTTTAAGTGATTCAGTGGTTCCCTTTCCAAACAGGATCTGTGATGCTTCAACAGAGCCTTCGTACTCAGCTCTTGAATGAACCATAACAGTGACTTCCTCTGCCAGTCTTCTCTGCAGAATTCTTTCGTGAGGTGCCTTGTTGTGTTCAGAAATGATTTCTTCTATCTCCTTCTGGTCAAGAACAGTAAAGATTTTTATATATTTTGCAGCATCTTCATCAGAGACATTAAGCCAAAACTGATAAAACTGATAAGGAGAGGTTTTTTCAGGATCGAGCCAGACATTGCCCGATTCGGTCTTACCAAATTTAGTTCCGTCGGATTTGGTAATTAGTGGACATGTCAGGGCAAAAGCTTCTCCACCTTCTTTGCGACGGATAAGCTCGGTGCCTGTTACGATATTTCCCCATTGGTCGGAACCGCCCATCTGGAGCTTACAATTATAGTTATTAAACAGGTGAAGAAAATCAGTCCCCTGAACGAGCTGGTAAGAAAATTCAGTAAAAGACATGCCCTCTTTAGACTCCGACCCTATTCTTTTCTTAACCGAGTCTTTCGACATCATATAATTAACTGTAATATGCTTCCCTATATCTCTGATAAAACCGAGGAAAGAGTATTCTTTCATCCAGTCATAATTATTTACCATTACTGCCCGGTTTTCTTTATCTGACTGGAAATCGAGAAATTTAGAAAGCTGCTGCTTAATAGCTTCCTGATTTTTTCTCAGGGATGTTTCATCGAGCAGGTTCCTCTCTTCAGATTTTCCTGATGGGTCTCCAATCATCCCTGTTGCTCCGCCTACAAGAGCTATAGGTGTATGTCCGCACCTCTGAAAATGCATGAGCAGCATAACCTGCACCATATGACCTATATGCAATGAATCTGCAGTAGGGTCGAAACCGATATATCCGCTGGTTCTTTCCTTTTTTAATAATTCTTCAGTGCCTGGCATAATATCATGTATCATGCCTCTCCATTTTAGTTCTTCAACAAAATTCATAAAAGCCATTTTTGAGAGTTGCAAATATAACAAACAGGTGTCAGATAGTAAGATCTTCGGGCTTCTTTTTGAAACGGTCGAAACTGCGATTAAACCCTCCCTCTCCTATTATCGGGAAGATAACGGGAGCAATATCGGAAATAGGATTATAGAACTTGGATTCCTCAATTGTCTTTTTTGGCAGAAATGGCTTCCTGGCATCGATAGCATTTAATACAACAAAGAACACACTCATTATCAGTACCGATTTAAGTAATCCGAATACTATTCCGAGAATCCTGTTTATAAAGCCCAGGGAAGCTGCGCTCACAACTTTGTCAGCAAGTATCCCTATAAAATGAATAATTACCACGATTATTCCAAATGTGATCAGAAAGGCTATAACACCTACATAATGGCCCGTCATATCAAAATAATCATAAAGTTTTTCGGCAGTAAATGTTGAGAATTTGATTGCTCCCCAGATTCCAAGAATAAGTGCAGCGAGAGAAGCCACTTCTTTTACAAGTCCGTTAATAAATCCCGTAACCAGCGACAGTATGAGAATAATAACAATAGTAGCATCCAGCCAGTTCATAATTTTTAAATTTAGTATTATCAAAGATAATTTATTTTTAAGAATGGAAATGAGACTTGACATACTACACATGAGGCACCACTTATGGGAATATTCTTCCTTGCATCATGTGCCATTCGTTTTGCATCATTCAGGATAATCGGGGTGATTTGGAATGATAAAAAAAAGATATACTTTTGCGACTTAATGATGGCCCCATAGTTCAATGGATATCCACCTTCGCCAAGGCTTCGGCGGACGAAGGAATGGAAGTTACCAATTGAAGATTATGGATATGGCCCCATAGTTCAATGGATACCTGCCTGCCGGCAGGCAGGGAATGGAGGTTTGTAAATAAATTGATCATGGCTTATTTTATTTACGCTGTAAAGAGTAGTTTTGACGACAGGATTTATGTTGGGTTTACATTAGACCTTGAAAAGCGAATTAAAGAGCATAACCAAGGAAGAACGAAGTCAACCAAAGGATACAGACCATGGGCTTTGATTTATAAAGAGGAAGCTGAAACTAGAATAGAAGCAAGAGAGAGGGAAAAATTTTTAAAAAGTGGTTGTGGTAAAGAATATTTGAAAAAACAAATGCTGGCCCTATAGTTCAATGGATAGAATGGAGGTTTCCTAAACCTTAGATTCAGGTTCGATTCCTGGTGGGGCTACTAAGTTACAGTGAATCAATATTTTAGCTACACTTACACAGCTACTGATCAACTTCTCAGCTATGAAAAAACTGAAAAAAGAGTAGATCAAAAATCCCTTATTTCTGCTTTTGAGTTCCATATAAAGTCAATCGAAAATCTCGAAGGAACTCAGTTTGCTCATAATACTGTCAGGAAATATAAGTCAGTCCTGAACAGTCTTAACAGGTTTCTTAAAGGAAAAGAAGTTCTATTATCTGACCTCGATTACAGTTTTGTCAGCAATTATTACACTTTCTTAGTGAGTAAAGAGGGTCTGCAAAACAACTCTGCACTCAAAAATCTGAAGTGTTTGTATAGGGTTATTCATATTTGCATCCTTAATAAGTGGTTGCTCACTAATCCTTTTTCTGAGTTCAGGTGTGGTTATAAACAGCCGAACAGAACCTATTTAACTGAGCAGGAGATTGAGCTGATTTACTCCAAACAATTCTCTTATTTGAAATTAAGAAGGATAAAGGACTTGTTTATATTTCAAATCTACACAGGCTTAGCTTATGCCGATCTTCAGGCACTGAGTAAGGATAATATCGAAGTAGGTGTCGACGGCAGGCAGTGGATTGTTATTAATAGGACAAAGACAGGTAACAGATCAGCTATTCCAATATTACCTAGAGCTTTGGAAGTTCTGAAGAGGTATAACTACAATCTGCCTGTATGCTCAAATCAAAAATTCAATTCCTATTTGAAAGAGATAGCGACGACTTGTGAAATTAGTAAGTGTATAACTACTCACACAGGTCGCCATACCTTTGCCACTACAATCACTCTCAGTCATAAAGTTCCAATTGAGACAGTTAGCAGGATGTTAGGTCACACTGACCTGAAGACAACTCAAATCTATGCAAAGGTAACTGACCAAAAGACAGCCTCAGATATGGCGTTCCTGATGTAACTATTCAGTTGATAAATTTTCTGACTTTATGACCTTTGTAAGCTCTTGATTTATCGTAAATAAGTAAGTATTGAGACCTAAACCACCCATAAGATTTTTTGCTCTAAACGTATGAGTAATCTTCCAGCCTATTGGCTTTGAAACGAAGTGTAGCTTTATTGAGTCCACTTTTTTAATATAAACATCTGCACTATCTAAAAATTGCTTAGAAAGTTTTAAGTATGATTCAGCCACGTCTATCGTGGACGCTGTAATATAAATATCTGATTTATCGCTTTCCTCTTGAGAAACTTTCATAAAGGCATCAAACTTACTGTTGTAAAGGGTTACTTCTGGTATATCTGTATACTTTGAGCTGTCAACCTCAAGTTTGCCATATTGAACAGGCTCATAGCTCTTAAAATCGTTTAAAGTCAATCGAAGTGATTCCTTAATAGCTTTTTTCGCTTTGATTTCAGGAGACGAGCAAGCGACCATAAGCAGAGCTAAAGGCAGAATAAAGACATATACTTTCATAATTGCAGGTTTAAGCTATCCAAAGTTAATAAATATCTTAGAATCAATCAGTCTGGCAAAGTTTTAATTTTTGTGTATCTTTGGTTTAGCTACTGAAAACTAAAGATTAACCTGCTATGAAAGAGAAAATTGTTCCAGAAGAGAATAATTCGAAAGAAAATAGTACTTCTTTAGAAAAAGTTGAACAAGTATTAAAATTTACACCTGCAATTACTCTCGTTATATATGTTTGTGGTTTTATAGTCTTCAGAACTCATCTTTCTCAATTTGGAATTATTGAAACAAGTATAATCAACACAAGGTATATTGAGGCAGGAATATTGTATTTATTGCTTGCACCTTTTGTCCTAGCACCAAATTTAACGACAAATTGGAAGAGGGGACTTATAGGCTCGCTCTTTGCTTCAATTTTCGCCTTTATGATGTTTAATCTGATGTTTTGTAATCTTAGCTGGATAGCAGAAGGATTTGGGTTGGTAGGGGTAATCTTTCTGACAAGTGTATCCTATGTTTGTGCCTTTTGGGAAGTTGGTGATAAACAAATCAATCGAAGAGATTTGACTGAAGGGCCTTTAAGATTCTTTATGATAATTATTTTGTCCCTTATATTATTCGGCTTGTATTTTAAGCAGATAAGACCAAATTTTGGAGGAGGCTATATTTATCATAAAGTATTAATACTAAAAGAAAAAAAGGATAATATTGTTAAATTGTCTTAACCCCCCAAATAGCTGGACATAATTTGATAAATAAATTAGGTCTGATTAAATTTGGGAACTATGACAAGAACACGACGAAATTTTACACCTGAAGAACGATTATCGATCATTCAGGAA
>Ga0224522_1000017_pt1 | contig 136465 bp, 108 predicted proteins | sample CFST25metaG_FD_182733 | JGI IMG/M metagenome (GOLD analysis project Ga0224522, IMG submission 182733) | Peat soil microbial communities from Stordalen Mire, Sweden - C.F.S.T25 | ecosystem: Environmental > Terrestrial > Soil > Wetlands > Peat | place: Sweden: Norrbotten County, Stordalen Mire...
ATTTTATATTGAAAAGTGGAAAATTTTAATAAAATTCACATTTTTTCGGTAATTCCATTAAAAACAAGTACATATCAAACAAATAATGCTAATTAAAGAAATTTCAAATTTTCCGGAAATTTCTTAAATATACGAAATTTTTTTAAAAGGAATTATAATAGAAACTTTTTAGTTATATATATCAAATGGTGAATATTTTTAACAAGCCATATTATCTTCCTCAAAAGCCAACCACCCTCCGGGTTGGCTTTTTTTTATCTTCATATTAAAATACCGAAACTAAATTCAAATAATATTAATTTCAATTATTTTGAAAACGATAATAATAAGCAAGAAAACTATACTAATATTTTTTGTGGAATTTATTTTTATGAAATTAAAACTGAAGATTTTAATTCGATTAAAAATATGACTCTGGTAAAGTAATTTTATTAGATAATATATTGATATAGCATTATCAAGTATAGTTTTGATGAGGCTTTTTTATGTACAATTTTTAATTAATAATATTTATATTTGTATTATAAATAATTTCGGATTATGAATAATTTAAAAAATATTTTTTTCGTAATTATATTAATTTCATTCAGTTCTGTTTTAATACACTTTTCTGATGCCCGGGCATACCCCGATGGAATCTGTTACAGGACGAAAAAAACAACAACAGCAGGCTGCGGAAGTTGCCATATTTTCGGTACTACCACAACAGGTACTTTTACCGGTCCGGATACAGTCATTAAAGGAGATTTTGTTCAATACTCAATTACAATCACCAGAACTATCACCGGTCAGGGAGGCTTGGATATAGCTGCATTAAAAGGAACACTGGATAATACAGGCGGCGAAACTTACTTAAAACTTCTGAACGATGAATTGGTACACCTTACTGCAATTACTTTCTCCAATTCAATTACAATCAATTTTCGATACCACGCTCCGAACTTTACCACAACGGATACACTTTTTGCAACTGTGAATGTCGGTTATACAGGAAGGTGGAACTTCGTTCCCGAAAAAATCATAGTAGTCAGAAATCCTACCGGAGTTGAAAACATAAAATCAATTCCCTTAAAATTTGAGCTTAAGCAAAATTATCCGAACCCGTTTAATCCGACTACGATTATAAGATTTCAGATTAAAGATTCAAGATTAGTTACATTAAAAGTATATAATATTCTTGAAAAAGAAATAGCGACTCTGGTCAATAAGAAATTACAACCCGGCATGTATGAAGTACCATTTTCTATAAACCAATCTTCCGGTTACCAGCTGCCGAGCGGAGTTTATTTCTATTCGCTTTTTATAGACGGGAAAAAAATGCAAACACGAAAAATGCTTACGATTAAATGAGATGAGTAATAAATAAAATAAGCAAAATTCTGAAATGAATCGCTGTGCTCAATTAAACCGCTCTTTCTTTATAAACCTTATAAACCTTATAAACCTTATAAACTTGATGAACTTGTGCGTTCTTTGCATCCCGACTTGTCGGGAATGAACTTGACGAACTTGTGCGTTCTTTGCATCCCGACTTGTCGGGAATAAACTTGACAAACTTCTTTAGATGTAAAATATCGGCTCGAGTTTATTGATTTTATATAATGCCGACATTACAAAATCCTGTGAAGATTGTTTTTGCAGCAAATCGTTTAGTATTATTACTTCCGCCGATAAAAGTGCATCTTCGATTATTTCCTGAATATGATTATTCAACGGTGCCCAGCTTGATTGCATACTATAACCCAAAATACCCCAGAGCACATTTTTATTTGTGTTCCTGATTTTTGCTTCAACCGATAATGCTTCTTTACCATGGGCATTATCGGAGAGGTCGATGCCTTTAATTTCAAAAAGTCTGAAATCATTTAATTCTTTTGAAGATTCGGCTATTCCCGATAAATATAAATTTTTATAACATTCCCATTTAGCATTTTCTAAAATATTTTCTTCAATAATTTTATTCGAAAGGAGCCGTAACATTTTTTCGACATAAATATTAAGGTCCTCAAGCTTTTGTTTAACCAGCTTTTCCAGTATGTGAAGTATATTTTTCAAACTGATTGCTTTATCACTTTCATAAAGTTTGTATACGATATAGTTGAAAATAAAATTATAATGATTTGTTAGTGTCATTACTGATTGCTGAAACTCGGGTGGAATAAAATCATCCAGAAATTTGTGATATTTTTTTATATCGATGCCTCCCGTTTTCTTGAAGTCTCCGAAATCAAGTAAATCCTCGATAGAATCATGCATAAATGCTACTGTGCTGTATTTGAATAAACCTTTGTCATCCATCTTTAACTGGTAGGTAACTGCTCCAACACGGTTTAAATGAGTCGCCGCACATAATTCGCATTTCCTTTTGAGATTCAATTCTTCGTACGTTTTAATGATTTTAAATACATTTTCGGTATAATTTCCGTAAAATATTTTTAAATCTGAAATTTCCGGAAGTTCATATCTTAAAAGTGCGGAATGTATTTTTTGAAAATTTTTATTTTTCTCAACCGTTCCTCTTGCATGAAAAATCTCCGACGGGGCATTAATATTATGTTCACGCGGAATTCTTAAAGCTGATTTATTGTCATTTAAATATTTTTGAATATTATTCAGTATGATGCTCGCCTTTTCTGCCCCGTAAAGCTGTTCGATTGTAGATTTATCAGGCGTACTGAAATTGATTATATCTTGTAATATTTTTTCAGCTAAATAATAATGTTTTTCTGTTTTTAATCTTCGTAATTCTAAATTTACTGCCATAAAAATATATTTTTAAAATGCGTTTCTTAATATATGAAAATCAAATGATAAATATTTGCTTCGTAATTTATAAAAATATTAAATCTAATAAATTTCAACCGGAACTCAGTCTGTATATACTAACGACTTTTCAACAGATTCCTGCAACGAATAAATATTAAATCCGTAAGACTGTAATAAACCGGTATTTAAAGAAACATCCGGAACTTTTGTAAAGCCTTCTATATCATCCATAGAAATTTTATCAATCAGGTTTTTATCAAACTTGCAGACGTCACATAAAATCTCCGCCAGCCCTGCTCTCGAGACTCTTTCCTTTCCGCCGAAATTTAATATAATGTTTTTTAAATCCGGATTGCATAATCCTGCAATTATTTCTGCTGCATTTAATAAGGATAAGGGTGTGCGAAACTGGTCATAAAATAATTTGTATCTTTTCCCTGATTTAAAATTATCATACATATAGTGAAAATTATTCCGGGAATGATTCAATCCGATGCCAAATAACAGAGCCGTCCTGAGAATGATGAAATTATTAAAAGTGTTTTGAATTTTTTCTTCAGCAGATAACTTTGTTCGTGCATAAAGAGTAAGTGGATTTAAAATAGCATTTTCTTTAAGCATCTCACCCTGGTATCCGTCGTAAACAAGGTCAGTAGAAGTATAAATAAGTTTTGCTTTGTATTTTTCGCATAACCTAGAAATATATCCGGTCGCATCGATGTTAGTTCTCAATACTAAATCCTCCTCAGCGCTTGCACAGGTTTCAGGTCTCGAAAAACAAGCAGTGTGAATAACGACATCAGGTTTGAAAGAATTAAATAATTCTGACATCCCATTTAAATCTGTTATATCGATTTTGTAAGAATTATAATTTAAGCAATTACCCGGATTCAGGTTATAAAGTGAGCAAATTTCATTATCCTTTGATAACAACAAATTCAAATATTGCCCGAGAAGACCGCTTCCGCCTGTTATAAGTATTTTCATTCTATTAAAATTTTAATTACGAAACAGTATTGAATGGAATAATTTAAAGTTAATTGTTAACTTAAAAACTAAAATATAAATTTAACAAATAATAATTAATTAAATAATAACTCAAAATGACAAAAACTACCATTTTTTTTTGGATAATAGCTTTTATCATTACAATTGCTTCAGCATATTATCAGAGAGTTACGGGACCAACTTACCCGTTAAAAGGCAGTGTCGTATTTAACGGAAGGGAATATCAATATAATTTCGACAGGAGTAATTCGACTAACGAAAACTGTCCTGTGAAGATTTACACAGGTGACGCCGACATTAAAGGTACATTGGTATGGAAAAGATACAAAACAAAAGATGACTGGACGAAAGCAGAAATGGTGTATGATAACGGAGTACTGACAGCAGAACTTCCAAAACAGCCCCCTGCGGGAAAACTCGTATTCAAGGTCAGACTAAATAAAGACCAAAGTGAAATTTATGCACCGTCTGACAAAGAAGTCGTGATTCGTTTTAAAGGGGATGTTCCTGCTCCGATTATGATACTGCATATAATCTTAATGTTTGCTGCAATGCTTGTTTCGACGAGAGCCGGTCTTGAAATATTCAGGAAAGAACCTCAATATAAGAAACTTGCATTCTGGACTTTAGGTTTATTGATATTTGGAGGAATGATTTTCGGTATGCTCGTTCAAAAATATGCTTTCGGAGAATACTGGACAGGTGTTCCGTTCGGAATCGATTTAACGGATAACAAAACGTTAATCGCACTTATAGGATGGATAGTTGCAACTGTTGCAATATTCAGATCTAAAAAACCCGGTTACTGGATTTTTGGAGCAGCTATATTATTGTTAATTGTATTTTTAATTCCACACAGCATATTCGGTAGTGAACTTGACCCGGCAAAATTAAATTAATAAAATTTGAATCATTAAAATCAGAAATATGAAAAAATTACTTGTTTTATTCTCTATATTCATTTCGTTCAGTTTTGTTTTCGCTCAAAACGAAATTGATAAATTCAGAAATAACGACATAACCAAAGAAGAAATTTATTCGCATATAAAATATCTCGCTTCAGATGAGCTTGAAGGCAGGTTCCCTGGAACACCCGGGGGAAAACTTGCTATGGATTATATTTCAAAAGAATTTAATTATTATAAATTAACTCCGGCAGGAGACAGCGGATATATTCAAAGGTTCGATATGACGGTCGGAATGCAATTAGGAAAATCAAACAGTTTTTCCTTAACGATGAATTCCGACGTTTCTTCCTATGAAGTAAATAAAGATTTCATCCCTATCGGATTTTCAAGCAGCGGTAAAGCAAGCGGAGAGCTGGTTTTCGTTGGCTATGGAATCACGGCACCCGATTTAAAATATGATGATTATAAAGACAAGAACGGAAATACAATCGATGTGACCGGCAAGATTATAATCATGATGAGATATTCTCCCGCAGCAAATGACCCGAAAAATGTTTCATTTAATAAATTTGAGGAGACGAGGTTTAAATCAGCCCTGGGAAGAGATAATAAAGCGGCAGGAATAATTTTAATAACAGGTCCAACTTCTGACGATAAAGATAAATTAATTCCATTAATATTCGATAATGTTCAGCAGTCTGCAGGAATTCCGATAATAAATATTAAGCGGGAAATTATTGAAAAATTATTCAAAGAAAACGGAATGGATCTTGCTAAGATTCAAAAAGAAATTGATAATTCAAAAAAATCCAATAGCTTCATAGTAAAAAATGCAAAAGCAAATTTCGAAGTAACACTTGAACAGGTTAAAGCCCGGACAGGAAATGTTTTGGGATTTATAGAAGGTAGTGATGCAAATCTTAAAAATGAAGTAATCTTAATCGGTGCGCATTATGACCATCTCGGATGGGGCACATCAAATTCTCTCTATGCGGGAAAAGATAAACAAATTCATCACGGCGCCGATGATAATGCTTCGGGCTCAGCAGGTGTAATGGAACTTGCACAGAAACTTTCTGCTAATAAAGAAATGCTTAAACGCAGTGTGTTGCTGATGTGTTTTACGGGTGAAGAGGAAGGATTAATCGGCTCTGCTTATTTTGTACATTCGGATTTGTTTAAGAAATATAATATTATAACAATGATTAATATGGATATGGTTGGACGGCTCGATAAAGATAAATTGATAATATATGGTATAGGAACATCACCAATCTGGAAGGAAGAACTTGGAAATGTAAATAATAATTTCAACTTCGATGTGACTTATAGTCCTGATGGATACGGACCATCCGACCAGTCATCATTTTATTCGAAAAATATTCCCGTACTGTTTTTCTTTACGGGTCTTCATTCTGATTATCATAGACCATCCGATACATATGATAAAATAAATTCCGAAGGTGAAGCAAAAGTCCTGAATATGGTGTATGACGTGTTTACTGACATTGACACGATGAGCAGTAAAATCGAATTTACAAAAGTAACCGAAAGCAGTGAACCAAAAAAAGAAACAGGACCTGTCAGGGTATATGTTGGTACCATTCCTGATTTTTCATCGAACGAAGAAGGATATAAAATTTCAGGTGTAACTCCGGGAAGCCCCGCTGAAAAAGGCGGGATTCAGGCTGGTGACCTTATGATTAAATTCGCGGGAAAAGATGTAAAAAATATTTATGATTATACGGCGGCACTTGGTGAACACAAAGCCGGAGAAGAAGTGGAAGTGATTTTAATACGAAACAATGAACAGGTATCGGTAAAAATATTGCTCGGAAAAAAATAATTTTTCCAATTCAGAATTATGAATTTATTTTATAAATTTGTAATTAATTTTTTCCCCTCGTTCCCAATCCCCGGATTGGGAACGAAATAGAAACCAAATATTATACAATACTTTTTCTCAAAGCATGAACTTTATTTAAAACAGGTATTTCAATTTTTTCTTTTTTAATCTTCGCTTCGAATTCTTTTCTGAATTTCCTGATTGTCCATTTCACAGGCCAGGCAGCCGCATCGCCTAATGCACAAATTGTATTGCCTTCAATATTTTCCGCTATATTAATCAGCATATCCAAATCCTCTTCCCTTCCGTTTCCTTCATCGATTCGTTTTAAAACTTTCAGCATCCAGCCTGTACCTTCGCGGCAGGGCGTGCATTGTCCGCAGGATTCGTGATAATAAAATTGTGCAATTCGAATCAACACTTTAACTAAATCCGTATCTTCATTCATTACAATTATTCCTGCAGTTCCGATTGCAGAACCAATTGCTTTTAAAGAAGCATCATCCATTTTGATTGTTAATGATTCCTCTTTTGTTAACGGAGGCATAGAAGTTCCACCGGGAATTATCATTTTAATTTCTTTACCGTCAAGCATTCCTCCGCAATAGTCATTTATGATAGTCATTAATGGCGTTCCTGATTCAAGTTCATACACTCCCGGTTTATTCACGTGCCCGCTTACTCCGTAAAGCAATGTTCCCGGATGTTTCGGAGCACCGATTTTAGAAAACCATTCCCAGCCGTTGTTAATTATTTCAGGAACATTAGCGAGAGTTTCAATATTATTAATTGTTGTCGGATTTCCCCATACTCCATTTGCCGCGGGGAACGGAGGTTTAACTCGCGGATAACCTCTTTTCCCTTCGATAGAATTCATTAATGCTGATTCTTCTCCGCAAATATAAGCTCCAGCTCCGCGATGAATATATATGTCCGCTGAAAAATTTGTTCCTAAAATATTTTTCCCCACGTAGCCTTTTTTATATGAATCATCTAAAGCCATTTGAAGAAGGTTTATCCATTTATAATATTCCCCTCTTATATAAACATACGCTGTATTTATTCCCATTGCATAGCAGGCAATCAATGTGCCTTCAATAAACTGATGTGGATTTTTTTCAAATATTTCCCTGTCTTTAAAACTTCCGGGTTCGCTTTCATCACCATTACAGCAAAGATATTTCGGCTTATCATTTGATTTCGGCATGAATGTCCATTTCAAACCTGTTGGGAAGCAGGCTCCGCCTCGTCCGCGCAGGCTGGAATGCTTTACTTCATCGGTAACGGATTCAGGTGTCATTTTGGTCAATGCTTTCTTTAACGCCGAATAGCCGCCATTCGATTCATAAACATAGATCTTATGTAAATCCGGTATGTCTTTTAAAATTATTTTATGCATATTCGATAATTTTCACCACTGAGTTCACTAAGAACACTAAGTTAATTTGTGATTGTTTTGAAAATCTTTTATCAAATCATCTATTTTTTCTGTTGTTAAATTTTCATAATATTCTTTATTATTCACCTGCATCATCGGTGCGGTCGCACACGAGCCAAGACATTCCACTTCCTCAATTGTAAACATTCCGTCAGAAGTCGTCTCCTTATTATTTATTCCCAGCTTATCCGAAATATATTTAAACAACTCATACCCGCCTCTCAACATACACGCAACATTAGTACACACCTGCAAATTATATTTCCCTACAGGGTGTTCATTGAACATCGTATAAAAACTAACAACACCAAGAATATGCTCATACGGAATTCCCAGCAAATCACCGGCAAATTTCATTGAGTCAGTCGATATCCATCCATATTTTTCCTGTATCATCCACAGCACGGGAAGTAAAACCGCCTTACCCTGCGGATAATGTCTTTTTAACTCTTCGATTTTCTTTAATTCGTTTTCGTCAAACATATTATATTAGTTTAAATCTATATTCACATTTCTATTAAATGGAAATTATAAATCCCGAATACAAATTAATTCATAATTCATAATTCATAATTCATAATTCAGAATTGCTCTACTTGTCCGCTTCTCCCATTACAGGGTCAACACTTCCGATAATAGCGACCGTATCGGAAATCAAACAACCTTTCATAAGCACAGGCAGCATCTGCAAATTACTAAAACTCGGTGAATGAATTTTCAGTCTGAACGGAGAACCCTTTCCATCGCTCTTAATATAAAATCCCAGTTCACCCTTTGATGATTCAACTCCCTGATAAGATTCCCCTTTCGGCGGGTCGATTCCGAAATTAATAATCATAAAATCATTTATAAGTTCTTCCATCTTCGAATAAACTCTTTCCTTTTTCGGAAGAACTTTCTTCGGATTCAAAGCATTGTAAGCCCCGCCCGGCATCTTCTCCAGACATTGCCTGACAATTTTTGCAGACTCATCCATTTCCTCAATGCGTATATAATATCTTGCAAGGCAATCGCTGCTCGTATAAACAGGTACTCTGAAATCGAGTTTATCATAAATAAGATAAGGTTCATCTTTTCTTAAATCACATTCCACCCCGCCAGCTCTTGCATTCGGACCTGTTATTCCATAAGAAATCAAATCTTCTTTTGAAATGTATCCTATATTTTCAGTGCGGTCAATAAATATTTTATTCCGCTCAACAATGTCCCGCATCTCTTTTAAATATTTCGGAAACTCATCAATAAATTTTTTAATTCCCGCAATTGCTTTATCACTTATATCCTGTGCCACTCCGCCGATTCGCGTATATGAAGTCGTGAAACGCACACCCGTTATTAAATCATACATATCAAGAATTTTTTCTCTTTCTCTCATTGCCCAAAGAAACGGAGTTAATGCCCCGATATCCATAACCATTGAGCCGTATGCTATAAGATGGGATTGAATCCTTCCAAGTTCAGAGCAAATAGTTCTGATATATTTTCCTCTTTCGGGAATTTCAAGATGAATTAATTTTTCGACTGCCAGTGCATAAGCAACATTGTTTGCAATCGGCTGTAAATAATCAAGACGGTCGGTATGAGGTATGTATTCGTGATATGTCATAGATTCCGCAAGCTTTTCATAACCTCTGTGAAGATAACCTATATCAGGCTTGACATTCATTACGGTTTCACCGTCAAGACTCACGAGTAAGCGCAGAACTCCGTGTGTCGCGGGATGCGACGGACCCATATTCAGTACCATCTCATTATCGAGCGCATCTGAAAAAGTTACGCTTAAATCTTCAGATTCAAGCGCCTCGAGAATTTTAGTTTTCTTTATCTCGGGATTATCGTCCTTCAGCTTTTCATATATAGTCTGTGACATTTGAAATACAGTAATTATTTATTCGGCAAAATTATTGAACCCGGAATTCCCATCAACGGAAAATCTTTCCTGAGCGGGAAATATTCGAATTCATCCGGCATATAAATTCTTCTTAAATCGGGATGATTCGTAAAATTAATTCCAAACATATCGAACACTTCCCTTTCATACCAGTTCGCAGATTTCCATATTGATGTTAAACTCGGCATTTCAGGATTTTTACTTTCGAGCAGAACCTTTACGAAAAACCTTTCTCTAAAAACCGTTGAATACAAATAACATACAATTTCAAAACGATTTTTCTTTGTAAAGTTATCGATTCCGATTTCGTCGCGCAGCATATCAAAACATAATTCTTTATCAGTTTTAAGAATTGTACATATTTCAACTATACTCTGCGGATTTGTAACAACGCCCGGTGTTCCGTTCACATCGTAGTAATCGGGACTAAATTTTTCGAGTTTAGATTTGATTAGACTTAATCTCTGTTCGGTCATATTTTTTTTATAAAAATCAGATTATTTTTGTTCTCGCTCAATTGCCACGAGCTTTAGCTCGTGGGAAAATAAAACTTAACTTGGGCTTTAGCCCCTAATTTTAAATCGTTAAGGGCTAAAGCCCTTTTAAAGTATACTCATTCCCCACGACTTACAAGTCGTGGCAATTGAGCAAAAAAAATTTAACACCCGTACACACGCTCCAGCATGGGACTGTTACTTCATCTCCATCGACTTCGGCTTCACGCCCGCTTTAATCTTATTCTGAATAAACATCAGCGAATTCAATAAATTCTCAGGTCTTGGCGGACATCCCGCAACATAAACATCTACAGGCAGGAACTGGTCGATTCCCTGCACAACAGAATATGTTCTGTACATCCCTCCGCTCGATGTGCACGCACCCATTGCTACGACCCATTTCGGGTCAGGCATCTGGTCATAAACCTTGCGAACAACTTTTGACATTTTATATGTAACCGTCCCGGCGACAATCATAATATCCGACTGACGCGGAGAAAACCTGAAAACTTCACTTCCGAATCTTGCAATATCGAAACGCGAAGCGGCAGCAGCCATCATTTCAATTGCACAACAGGAAATGCCCATAGGCATAGGCCAAAGCGAATTTCTGCGGGAATATTCTACAAGTTCGTTTAATTTCGTGGTGAAGAAACCTTCTTTTTCGAGAGATTCATTTAATCCCATTTTAGAACTCCTTTCTTATATTCGTACACCAAACCTAAAATAAGTATGACAATGAATATTAATGCCACCCATAATGCATAAACCATTTCAGGTTTTTGAAAGTTCACAAATGAGACTGCCCACGGATAGAGAAATACAACTTCGATATCAAAAACGATGAAACTGACCGCAACCATATAATATTTTACGGAAAATTTTTCTCTTGCGTTTCCGACCGGTTCCATACCGCTTTCGTAAGTGGATAATTTTTCTTTATTTGGATTTCTCGGACCGAAAAATCTCGATGCTTTTATCGCCACAACTGCAAAAATCACCGCAAAAGCAAGTATTAATATAACAGGAATGTAATTCTCTATCATTATTTTCGTTAGTTTTTACAATGTTAATAAAAATACTGCAAATTCAAAAGGCAAATAAGATTAATCAGTTAACATAATCCCCCTTTCGAAGGAATTTTCCCTCGTTCCTAAAGTCCTCTTTGGGAACGGACATTAATCTTGAATTACGTTATTAAATCGAAATGCATCCTCTCGGTGTTTCGATATGTCTTTTTCTCCCTAATTGAAAGAATCAAAAACTTATTATTTTATTAAATGAATAAATAATAATAATTATTAAAATTTCACTTGACATTTTAATATTTATACCTTATATTGCTATGGCTATATATATTAAGGTGATGTGCATCTTAAACATTCCGGGATGCCGGGATTTAGTGTTCTTTGACATATGCGTTTTAAATGGTGATTCCAGCTAAGAGCTTTCTGGAATGACAAAAATCGGGCAAAATAGCGAAATAGTGGATTGCTTTTCTCTGTGAATCTCTGTGCTTTTCTCAGTGAATCTCTGTGAAATTTCTTTGTGTTTTTGTGAAATGCTCCGTATCGTTCAAAATATCTAAATTGCTGTTATTTCAATTCAAAATCCGTATAAAACCCGTACAAAATCCGTACGTTTTTTTGAATAGTCGGATTTCGATTTCTTAAAATGAAAGTGATATTCTTTTTAAATCCGTGCCATCTGTGTTCTATGCTCAGGTAAAAAGTGATACGAAAGTGTGATAAAAGTGGTTCAAAAATGGTACGATTTTAATTTTATCATATTTAAACTTACAAATTCATATTAAATCATTATCAAATTTATGGATTTTAAGTTTTGGCACTTAACATTTAAAAATATCTGTGAAAATCCATCTCAATCTGTGTAATCTGTGTGTTATTATTCTAAAACAAGTATAAAACCGAACATTTCCGAACAAAACCGGTACAAAATCGATACAAAAAAAATATTTTTTTTGTAACAAAAATAACAGAAGTGTTCCCAAAGAGGACTTTGGGAACAAGGAGCGGGCATGTTGAAATAAGGTTAAAAAACTTGTATTTCGTCTGGATTCCCGCTTTCGCGGGAATGACAATATAGTGGGATTCCGCTTTCGCGGGAATGACAAATGTTTTACTGAATGCTTGATACTGCATACTCACACTTTATGATACATCTTATCAATTACTTGTTTGTATTTCTCTTCAACGAATTTGCGTTTGATTTTCATCGTTGGAGTGAGTTCGCCGTCCTCGATTGAGAATGATTTTTCGAGAAGTGTGAATTTTCTGATTTTTTCGAATGAAGAAAGATTTTTCTGCGCCTCGTTTATATCTTCTTCGATTTTTTTCAGCAGTTTATCATTTGTAATTAATTCTTTATCGTTTGTTATTTCAATTCCGATTTTTTGCGCCACATATCTCAGCTCCGTTAAATCGGCAACAATTAATGCAGTCACGTACATTTTTTCATTTCCAACTACAAGTATCTGGTCAACATAAGGTACCTGCAAAATGATATCTTCTATGTGAGTCGGCGCAACATATTTTCCTCCCGAAGATTTAAACAAAGATTTTTTTCTGTCAGTGATTCTGAATTGATTTTTTCCAATCCATTCACCCAAGTCACCCGTGTGAAGCCAGCCGTCAACAATTGTTCTTCGGGTTTCTTCTTCGTCTTTGTAATATCCTTTCATAACAAGGTCGCCTTTTACAAGAATTTCGCCGTCATCATCAATTTTCACTTCGTTTCCGATAAGCGGTTTGCCTACCGAACCGAATTTATTAAATTCGGGAAGATTAACGGAAATCACAGGTGATGTTTCAGTCATTCCGTAACCTTCCAAAGTCATAATTCCGATTGCATCAAAAAATTCACCGATGCTTTTATTTAACGCTCCTCCGCCCGAAACAAAAAATCTCAGACGTCCACCCGTTCTCTCCCTGATTTTTGCGTAAACAAGTTTATCGAGAAGTTTCCGACGGACAGAATTTTTTTTATCCGGATTTGCTTTCGCGAAGAAAATTCCATAAAGGAGCAATCTCTTTTTATAACCGTGTGGCATCTCATCGGCATTTTTCATTAACCTGTTATACATTTTATCGAGTAAACGAGGAACTGTTATTACCATCGTCGGCTTCACTTCGGGCATTTGAACTCCTATGGTATCTATGCTCTGCGCATAAAAAATTTTTGCACCCGTAAAAAATGCCAGATAATATCCTGCCGTTCTTTCAAAAATATGTGAATAAGGCAGGTAAGATAAAAAACCATCCTGCTCGTTTATTGGAAGCGTTTTTGTACAGGAAATAACATTCGAATAAATATTTTTCTGCGTAAGCATCACACCTTTCGGAATGCCTGTTGTGCCGGATGTGTAAATTAAAGTCAAAACATCTTCTTCTTTTATTTTCTCCGAACATATCTCAAGTTCGTCAATTAACTCACTTATGCTTTTATTGTTTTCTTTTTTGCTGATTTCTGAAAACATCAGAATATTATTATCAAAAAACTTATGCTGAATGTCGTTAAAACAAATTAAATATTTTAAATCCGGCAATTCGTCTTTAATAGTCATCATTTTACCGAATTGATGGTCATTGGAAACGAAACACGCGACTGTTCCCGTATCTTTTAAAATATATTTTACTGATTCCTTGCTTAATGAAGTATAAAGCGGAATATTTATTACACCTGAAATTATGCAAGCCATATCAGTAACAACCCATTCAACCCTGTTCTCGGAAATAATCGCAATTTTATCTCCTGCTTTAATTTTCAACTTAGCGAAGAAACTTTTCATCTTAAAAATTTCGTTAAGCAGGTTAGTCCTGTTAATTCCCTCGTATTTATCATTTTTTTTTGTGAAAATGAAATCGGATTGCAAATCATATTTCCTGTAAGCATCAATCAGCAATTGTACGAGAGTCTTTTTAAGCATAATTTTAAATTTGATAAAAAATAAATTACCAATTAATATATTTTTAGTAAATGCAAAATATTAATTTACCTTGACTCATTTGCATATTACTATTAAATTGAATTAAATTAAAATAACCCAATATAAGCCCTTTTTATACTTCATTTTTACAATTTATTTTCTAACTTAGCTAAATTAATAGTTTATTTTGTTTTAATTGTAGGCCGGAATTTCTTCGATAATACGGCTTATTATAATTTAGTAATTTGAAATAACAGATATATTTTTATTAATTTATAAATATAAGTATTCTGAAAACCAAATATATTTTTTCGGGTTTAGCAGTTTTTATAATGCTAAGTATTATTATCTCCTCTTGTGAAAAAAAAAATGACAGCATTATTGACCCGTCGTATAAATCTCCGTTAATTTCAAATCCATACAGGTCAAAAGATACCGTATTTACGGTTTCTAACGCGCCGGTAATATCTTTCAATACATCTGTTTTTGTAGATGAAAACGGAGGAGGTGCGATACAAAGTGTTACTTGCAAAATTTATTCTCCGGGTAATCTTTTAGTCGCTACATTTTCCATGCATGATGACGGAGTTGCTTCGGATTCAACCGCAGGGGACGGAAGATATTCCTGCACGGTGAACGTTACAAATATTCCATGCCTGCTCGTTGGAAGTTATTCGATTCAATACATAGCACAAAATGTTGCGGGATTGAACAGCAATCAGATAAATAGTGCAGTTCCGGTTGTTATTACCAACAACCAGCCGCCTGTGCTTTCGGCATTATATTCGCCTGACAGCATTTTAGTACCATCAATGGGGATTAATATAGCTACGTTATCAATTTTTGCTGCTGATTCGAACGGGTATTGTGATATAAAAAATGTTTTCTTTAAATCATACAGACCGGACGGAACACCGAATCCGAATAATCCATTTACGATGTATGATGACGGTAACATTCTTGTTCACGGAGATTCAGTTGCAGGAGACGGTAGATTTTCATTAACAATACAAATTCCGTCAACTCAAACTACTTTTGGTTATTTTAAATTCGTTTACCAGGCTGAAGATAATTCTAATGCTTTGAGTCTGCCGGTCGTAGACAGCATTAACGTTATTCCGCCGGTTAAGAAATAAAATTTTAAAGATAATTACAATTAAAGAAAACAAATGTCAAAACTCAGGTTAATATTAATTTTAATTTTTATTGCAAATATTGCATATCCGCAGTATGTTGTAAATTACAAGCATTACAAGTTATCAGGCATTCCGTTTAAAACTTATAAAAATAATTACCTGCAAAAGGACAACATAAAAATCATCGTAAATCCTGTTAATTCAAAATACCCTGCAAGTAATTTTATAACTGATATTTTCCCTGTCGGTGATACCGTTTGGTTTGCAACCGGAAGCGGAATAATGAGAACAAGAGACCATTTTGTAACATTTGACAGTTATTATGGACTCGACCCGTTTGGAAAAGAGGACATTGCAGGATTTGCAGTTAATAATAATTTAGTTATTGTCGCAACCGCAACAAGCCAGGAAATAAGCGGAGAAAGCATTCCTGTCGGTACGGGTATAAAAGTTTCAACTGACCGCGGAACAACCTGGAGTTCATTTCCGCAACCGATGGACGGAAGATATGATACTATTATTGTTTACGGGAAAAACCTGATTCATGCTTTACCTGTTGTGGTGCCACAGGAGAACCTGACTTACGATATTGCAATAACCCGGACAAAAGATGATTTGAATAATTATACAATCTGGCTGAGTTCATTCGCAGGAGGAGCAAGGAAATCAACTGATTACGGAAACACGTGGCAGAGAGTTGTATTACCACCCGATGATCTCGACAGCATTATAGTTAGTGATTCCGGTTATACCTTTAATCTGAATGTAAATACGAATTTCAACCAAAGAACTTTTTCAATTGAAGCTTTAAACGACTCCGTGTTATTTGTTGGGTCTGCAAATGGAATCAATCGCTCTACAGACTGGGGTTTAAGCTGGCGCAAATTTAATTATCAGAATTCGGGTTCGGGAACCAACAGAGTTTCGGGAGACTTCGTGGTTAATTTTAATATTCAAAGATATAACGGTAAAGAAATAATATGGGCTGCGACTAAAAAAGCAGATGATCCGCATGAAGTGAACGCAGTATCTTATTCATCTAATGGCGGATTGAGCTGGGCTTACACTCTTGCGGATGAAGCTCCGTTCAATATCAGTTCTAAAGATTCAATTGTTTATGCCGAAACCAGCTCAGGGCTGTGGCGGGCAATGTTTCCGGCATTCGACTGGTCGAAGCCGGGATTGATTTATGATGAAACAACGAAAGACCAGTTGAGAACAAACAATTTTTATTCGGGCGGATTTCAAAATGATACAATTTATTTCGGCACGGATGACGGTCTTATTCGTACGGTTGAAAACGGACAAGCGTGGGCTAACAAATGGAAAATATTCAGAGCGATTCAGGTTATTGATTTAAATTCAAAATTAAAAACTTATTCTGCTCCGAATCCTTTTTCTCCGAATAATGAAGTCACAAGAATTTATTATAAAACAGGAAAAGCTTCGGCGAAAATTACAATAAAAATATTTGACTTCGGAATGAATCCCGTGAGAACATTAATTCAAAATGCAATCAGAAATAATCCTGAAGAATTATTTACATTGTGGGACGGAAAAAATAACAATGGTAACCAGGTTGCAAACGGAGTTTATTTTTACAGAGTTGAAATTGACAGCGATACACCGGTTTGGGGAAAAATACTCGTACTGCAATAAAGCAATTTTAAATGTTAAATGTTAAAGTAAGAGCTAAAAAATAATTTTGTACAGTTCCCCCCTCTCCTATCAGAGGGTGTCTCAAAAAAACAAGAAAGCTTTGTCATTCCAGCGAAAGCTGGAATCCAGAAAATTTCGAAGGTTAATTTGAGACAATTTCTGTCAGGAAAGGAGATGGGAGTGAGGTTTTAATGATGATAAAATTATTAATTTTGTAAAATCATTTAAATATTGTTGATTAATTTTTGTATTATGTTTTTGAATAGTAAATTTAATAACCTAAATAGTAATATTAGCTTAAAATATAATTGTAAAAATTTTATGAATAAAAAGTTTGTCATAAAGATATTCCTTTTGATTGCGATGCTGAACATCGCGGCGACAAATGTAAATGCACAGGAAGGAAGCTACGCGGGAAGCTTTGCCAGGATGGGATTTGGGGCAAGAGGACTTTCTATGGGAAATGCACTTGTGTCCGACATCTACGGTGATGTATCGGGTTATTACAATCCTGCATTATCCTGCTTCCAGGACCAGGGATACCTTAACTTAGGATATACTTTTTTAACTTTAGACAGGAGTTTGAATTACGTTGGATTTTCAAAGAAATTCAACTTGCCGAATAAAGCCGATCAGGGCGCAGGAATTTCGCTTTCATGGATTAATGCAGGAGTTGGGAATATCGATGGAAGGGATAACGATACCCGACAAACAGGAATGCTTAACACTTTTGAAAACCAGTTTTATTTAGGAACGGGATTTTTACTCGATAAGGATTTTAGCGTTGGTGTAGGTTTTAAATTATATTATTCTAAACTTTATGATGGTGTGAAATCAAGTACAGTTGCATTCGATATCGGTTCGATTTACAGAGTAATGCCGAATCTGAGTTTGGGATTTGCTGTCAGAGACATTTCCGCAAAATACAAATGGGATTCTTCACCTGTTTACGGTACTTCGGGTACTACAACAACAGATAAATTCCCAACCCTTATAGACCTGGGCGGAACTTATGAATTACCAAATAAAAGAGGTTCCGTATCACTGGAATTTGAAACCATCAGTAATCCGCGATTTGAGACGACTGATTCGCTCGGTAACGTTACACAAAGTGATAGAAAAATTGAATATACTTTCAAAATAGGAGCAGAGTATAAATTAACAGAACAGTTTATATTAAGAGGCGGTGTTGACAGAATAGATTTTTCGGCGGATGATTTAATGGGAAATATTAAACCCGGATTAGGAATAGGATTTTATAAAACATTTACAAAAAATACTTTACTCGGTATCGACTATTCATTCCAGTATGAGCCTTTTACTCATGATGGAATTCATAATATAAGTATCGGGTTTAAATTTAAATAAATTATTATTAGTTTACCAAGATTTAATTTTTTATAATGAAAAAAATATTTATAGTTCTGACGTTTCTTATAATTATTCCCGCATTTGTTTTCGGACAAAATGACGGACCGGGAAATACAGGATTGGCATTTTTGAAATTGGGAATAGGCGCGAGAGCAATTGCTATGGGTGATGCATTCTCTTCTTTAGCCGATGACGGAACTGCTGTTATTTATAATCCTGCAAGGCTTAATGCCGGTGATAAAAATAACGTTACTCTTATGTATAATACTTCCATGCTCGATATGAAAACGAGTTTTGTTGGTGCAAAAGTAAAAATAAATAAATTCGGACTCGGGTTCGGTCTTATAAAAACGGGAGTGGAAGGAATAGAGGTCAGGACTGCCCCGGGAGATGTACAGGATTATTTCGATTCTCAAAATCTTTCCCTCGGCTTATCTCTTTGCTATGAAATTTATAAAAATGTAACCTTAGGCTTAACGTCAAAATTGATTTATGAAAAAATCTTCGTCGATGAAGCTTCCGGCGTGGGATTCGATATCGGAACAAATTACAATAAGGATAATTTCAGTGTATCATTTGTTCTCGCAAATTTAGGCTCCGTAAACGAATTGAGAAATGTCAGCACCAAACTTCCTACGTCGGTGCGTTTCGGCGGTTCATACGGATTCAAACAAAATAATTTCAATTTTATTCTTGCCGCAGACGGATATAAAGTTCTCGATGGCGGTCTTCTTCATTTAAATACAGGCGGAGAAGTCGGATATAAGGATTTTATATTTTTAAGATTGGGTTATCAGACACAATATGACAATAAAGGTTTCACGAGCGGTGTTGGTTTAAAATATAAAGCTCTGAACCTGGATTATGCTTTTGTTCCCTATTCCGATACATTCGGAACCAGCAGTACATTTTCTTTGGGATTCAATTTTTAGAATAAGATTCTTCGAATATGATTGAAAAGTTATTAACTTTTTTAAACAATGAGAAAAAATTTAAATTTATTTTTTTTATTCTCATTGTTTTTTTATGTGTTGTAAAATTACCATCTGTATTTTCGGATGATATTCAGCCGTGGGATGAAGGTATGTATGCAACACGTGTGCTCTCGATTCATGATAACGGTGATTTCCTGAATCAGAGCTCGCATTCCGTTCAGGGTTTTTATTCTGCCTCCCATCCTCCTTTATTAATCTGGACGGGCTATTTTGTATCTCAAATCACTGGGATGAATTCGGTATCTCTTAAATTAATTCCGTTTATATTAAGTCTGTTTTGTATTTATTTATTGACGCGGCTCGGAGAAAAAATTTGCAACCCTCTTGCAGGCATAATTGCGGCAATATTTTTCAGCAGCAGTATAATATATTCTGTGTTTTCAAAAAGATTTCAGTTCGATATTCCTTATACTTTCCTGATTTTGTTGTCATTCTATATTTTTTTCCTTTTTATTGAGAAAAGAAAATTATCTTATATCATTCTTGGAGGTGTTGTCTTCGGATTGTGCCTGATGGTGAAAATCTTAGTAGGTTTTTTCATTCCAATGATTTTATTTTTTCTTTACCTGCTAATGAGGAAAAAAATAAATCTTCACATATCTGAAATTATAATCTTTACATTTGTCGGCATCCTCATCGCTTTGCCCTGGCATTTATATATGATTCTGAATTACGGCAACGAATTTTTTAATTATTTTTTAAATTATCATATTATCGAAAGAGCTTTCACGGGCGTTGAACATAATACAAAAAATTCCGGTTTTCTTTATCACGTAAATTATCTATTGTCCATTATACCTTATAGCATTCTTGCATTCTGGGGTGTTGTTAAATATTTAATCGATTATAAATCACTGACCTGGCAAAAAGTTTTTCTGCTTATCTGGTTTCTTACGGGATTTTTTATTATCACGCTTTTTAAAACAAAACTCGAAGTATATGTTCTTTTAATTTTGGTTCCGGGAAGTCTGATTATCGGCGAATATCTTTCCGGAATAAATAAAACCTCATATAAAGAAAAATTATTTGTTTTGATTTTAACTTTTCTCAATATACTCTGGTATATTTCATTTTTCATCAGAAATGATATGAAGCTCAGACAGGAAGGATTGGAAAAACTGAACATATTAATACCGGTCGTAATTGTATCACTGTTATTGGTTTATTTCGTTTCTGTTTTTCTTGCAAAGAAAAACGATATCGGTAAATTTTATTATATTTTTATTATTTTGTTTTTCATAAGTTTAAATACTTATTATCTGTTTAACACTCCTGTCTGGGAAAATGGGTATAAATTGACTCCGGTTAAACAATCTATCGGGGAGAGTAACAGGAAAAAAATTGTTTATGTTGGGACGAATTACAGGGCAAATCCGCAGTTTAGTTTTTATTTTAAAGGATTGAATCTTGGATGGAAAAATGTTGATTACGATTTTGAACTTCTCGATACTAAAATCGGTAATAAAGATATTCTTGACAGGCTCGAAAAACTGAAAACCGGGGAATTCAATATCATTGTTGAAAAAGATAATATAAACAGAACCGATTATGAAGATTCAAAGAATTTTATTCCGCCGGCTTTTAAATTAATTAAAAAAACGTGGGGCTATGAACTTTATCAAAATTAGATTATGGATATTATAAAAACCGATATTACTCAAAATAAAGAATGGAATGATTTCCTTAACTGGGATTATAATATGTTTTATGATTATAAGTTCATATCCTATAACGATGCCTTTAACAAAGGACTGGACTGGCATCACGTAATGTTCAAAGAGAGGAACAAAGTAATAGCAATACTGAACGGCTGTGAAAAAATTATTAACGGTAAAAAAACTTATATTTCCTGCGATGGTGTCAGTTTCGGCGGTATTGTGTGGAGAGAAAGAATGGATTTAATCGATTACAAATCGGTTATCCATGCGTTCACGGATTATCTGAAAAATAATAATTTTCAGGAATGCTTTATAAGGAATTCACCTAATATTTATCAGAATAATGCGAATGAAGAATATGAATATGCACTGTTGCTCGAGGGATATAATATCAGTTCGCATTCGATAACGAATATCATAAACTTAAATGATTTCGAATTTGAAAAACTTACTAACCCGAAGAAAAGAGCCATACAGAAATCTGCGAAGAACATAGAAATTCAGTTCATTTCTGAAAATATAAATAACGTAAATTTAGCGGAATATTATAATGTACTGAAGAAAAACCGTGAATTAAAAAATGTGAAACCGACGCACACTCTCGACGAACTTATTTATCTGAAGAAAAATTTAGCAAACAGGATTATTCTTTTATCTGCCGTAATTAACAATACCGTCACGGGCATATGTATTTTATTTATAATAAAAGATGACATAGTTTTAAATTTTTACCTTGCTACAGATGAAGATTATAAAAAAGACAGGGTCTCCGATTATATATTATACAAGTCCATTGAATGGGCGAAGAACAACGGTTTCAGGCTATATGACATAGGCACATCCAACATAGGAAATATGCTTCTCGAAGGATTGTTCGAATTCAAGAAAAAGTTTATGGCAAATGGATTTTTCAGAAAGACGTTTAAATTGATTTTATCTGATATAACTCCCTCTCCTTGAGGAGAGGGCCGGGGAGAGGTGAAATATTCATAAGTGATACTAATTGTTTGAAGTTATCAGAAATTATATTAATGATATAATGCACTAATTATAAATTCTTGATTATAATAGAAACATAACTTTAGAAAAATTTTAAATACCATTTAATGAAAATAAAAAATAAAAGGATATTTTTAACGGGCGGCGGCGGATTTATCGGGAGCAAACTCGCAGAGTTGCTTTCGGGTGAAAATGAAATTATTGTTTATGATAATTTCTCGAGAGATTCATTGAAATTTAAAAACTTTAAGGAAAGCCATGTTAAAATAATTAATGGCGATGTACTTGATGCTGAGAATCTAAAAACTATCTGCGAAAATATTAAACCTCAGATTGTAGTTCATCTTGCCGCGATAGCGGGTGTAGATACGGTTATTAAAAATCCGGTCAAGACTATGAGCATTAATATCCTCGGAGCATTTAATCTGCTCAATGCATTAAGGAAACACAGCAATATTCTTGAACGAGTTATTAATTTTTCAACAAGCGAAGTTCTCGGTGCTTATGCTTATAAGTCGACTGAACAGTCCGATACAAATTTTGCACCTGTAGGCGAAGCCCGCTGGACTTATTCCGTAAGTAAAGTTGCTGCCGAGCATCTTGTGCATAGTTATCATAAAGAGTTCGGTTATCCGAGCGTTACAATCAGACCTTTTAATATCTATGGTCCCGGGCAGATAGGTGAAGGAGCTATTCAGGTATTTATAAAAAACGCTGTCAAAAATCAAAATATAGAAATTCACGGCGACGGTGACCAGATTCGCTCCTGGTGTTACATAGATGATATGATAGATGGCCTTATTTTATGTTTAACAAATGATAATGCTGTCGGGCAAATTTTTAATATCGGCAATCCGAAAGGAACAGTGACAATTTCTTCATTAGCGGAAAAAATAATTTCGCTTTGCAGAACAAAATCTAAAATAATTTATGTCCCTAAAAATTATGTGGATGTAGAATTAAGAATTCCGAGTATTGAAAAAGCTACTCGCATGCTCGGATACGTTCCAAAAGTGAATTTGAACAATGGCATAATAAATACATTTAAATGGTATAAGAAATGGTTAAAAAAGTAATTCAGGATTATTTTTATTTAGCACACGGCGAAATGAGCCTTGAATGCTTAAAAGGACTAGTTGAAAATAATTATGCTCCGGCATTCGTCTGCGTTCATAAAAATTATGAATATGAGAAACTAAAAAGCTCTTTTTTTGAGCCGGTTGAAAAATTATGCCGTGATAATAATATTTTTCTGCACAAAGTTGATAAAATTTCTGAAATAAAATTTGCTGTTGAAAATCATAGCATTGGCGTATGCGTCGGGTTCATGGAAATTATAAAAAAAGAAGTTTTCGATTTACCAAAATACGGAATATTAAATTTACATTGCGGCAAATTGCCTTTATACAGAGGAAGAGCTCCGATTTCACGGTCATTGATGAACGGTGAAAATTATCTTACAATGACTTTGCATAACATTGATGAAGGTGTAGATTCCGGCGATATTGCAGGCGAACACGAAATTGAAATAGATTTAAATGACGATGTGAACACATTATATAAAAGATGTGCGGAAAAATCTGCCGATTTTATAATAGATATATTGCACAAGATAACCGATATACATTTCGTCAAACAGGATTTATCCGCTCACCGGAAAGCTAACAAAAAAGTTACGGATGAAGAGAGAAAAATCAACTGGGAAAACGGAATCGAAAAAATATTTAATTTAATACGTGCATTAACAATTCCTTATCCCTGTGCATTTAGTTCTTATAACGGGAAAAATTATAAAATAATAAAATCTGAAATATTTTCAAAAGAAACCTGCAATGCACGAAAAAACGGTGAAATATATTTTGTTGATGAAGATTATATATTAATTATTTGCAAAGACGGGCTCTTAAGAATTTTCGAACTCCGCGATGAAAAGGATAACGTCGTGAACTTCGAAGAAAATTTCCACCAAAAAGAATTTTTTGTGTGAATAATTTTTTCGTTCTTGTGAATTATTTCTTTGCGTTCTTTGCGATCTTTGCGTTTAAGCTTATACTTGATAAACTTGACGAACTTGAAAAACTTGACAAACTTAATAACTTTACAAACTTAAAGACTTGATTAAACTTCTCCATATCGCCCCTCAAAATTTCGCAGGCATGCCTATGGATTTCGTAAATATGCACCGGCAAAACGGCATTGAATCAAGACTTGTAACACTCTATAAAAATACATTAAATTTCGAAGAAGACATCTGCCTTGGACTTCCGCTTCACACTGGCAAAATTGCTAAAAACTGGAGAGATAATAAAATTACTGAAGTAAAATATTACGAACCGAAAAATATTTTTGAATCATATTATTTTAGCTTAAGAGATTTTAAAAATAAAAGCCGGATAAATAAGATCATCGAAGAATATAAATTATATGACTATGATATTTATCATTTTGACGGCGGAATGGATTTATTCAGGGATTTAAGGTTTGCTAAAGAATTAAAAAAACGCGGTAAGAAAATTGTCTGCTGTTATTTCGGAAGCGATTTAAGAACACGCGGAATCTTTAAGGAGCTCGAAGAAATGAGCGATTTGAATCTCACTGTCGAGTTTGACCATATTCAATTACATCATAATATTAATTATCTTTTCTTCCCGTTTGACGTTGACCAATTTGATTTTAAATCGCCTGAAACAGACAGGGTGAAAATTATTCATTCCCCTACCAACAGGTTTTTCAAAGGCACAGATAAAATATTGAAAGTAATTGAAGAATTAAAAAAAGAAAAAGAATTTGATTTTATCCTTCTTGAAAATAAAAATCGTGAAGAGGTACTGGAAATTAAGAAAACCTGCAACCTCGCAATAGATCAGGTGGGCGGAGAAGAAGGCGGAACGGGATATGGCAAAAATTCTATTGAAAATTTTTCTATGGGTTTACCCACTATAACCGAATTCACCGATGACTATTTAAAGTTTTTAAAAGAAAATCCGTTCATAAACTGTACCATACATACACTTAAGAAAAATATTTCCAATATTATTGATAACCCGTCAATATTAAAAGAATATTCTTATAAAGCAAGAGAGTGGGTAGTCAGGCATCATTCTTTCAAAGCTGTGAATGAGAAATTAATAGAATTGTTTAAGAAAAACAATATTTTATAATTCTTAATATTCAAATTATTAACCATACCTGAAAAGTCATTAAAATATTGTTTTGCAAATGTGTTTTCTAATCTGATTTATTTAATTTGCAGTTACATTTCATGTTGAATGTATTATTTCTTATAAAACGATATTAATTATGAGAACTTATATATAACTATATATCAAATTTTTCGGCTTTTACAAAAGTCAAATAAAGTTTAAATTGTACTTACCAAATATTTTATATTAATTATTGTATTTTGGCAAAAAAAATCCTGTCATATCTGTGTATATATATTATTCTGACTGCAGATGTTATTGCACAAAATATTACTTTCAATGAGAATTTTAATAATACTTTAACGCTCAATATAGGAGTGAATGACTTTCATATTAAAGATGAAAGAATCTCTCCGTTGATTTTCCGCGGCATATTATTTTCTTCCTATACATCATATAAATATCGGGATAATAAATTCACGCACGATGTAGAAACATTTATAAGCCTTGGAAAAATATTTTCAACCTTTAACCAAAATCTGGTGGAACAATTTGCTGGCTGTATTTCTTATTCGTTATTACATCAAATATATAATGTCGATTATGCGAATTCAAATATAAATCTTAATTTAGGAGCAGGAATAAAATCTTTTGTTTCTTATGAAAATACTTTAGACCCTAACTATTTTATACTTTCCGGAGAAGACAGCTGGTATTGGTCGCATTCTTTGAATTTAATTTTTTCCGGAGTTTATAATATAGTTAATAAACATAGTATTAATTTTCAATTAAGTTCTCCTTTTATCAGAACAGTTTCTAGACCTGATTTTTCACAGAATCAATTATATTACGAAGTTGAATCGAATCATTTAAAAGCAGCTAAGTATGGCGATATCGAATTTCTTTGGAACGATTTTGTAATATTTTCTAATTTAAGTTATGTTTATAATCTGTCAAAACATATCGGTTTAAATATTTCATATAATTTTTATTATGCTTCTACTCACAAAACTCAATTTATGGGACTTTATTCAAATAATTTTTTATTAGGCGGAGGATGGCAATTTTGAAAATAAAAAAAAACTTAGTCCATTTATGTTTTTTGCTTTCTTTTTTTATTTTCTTTTCGTGTGAAAATTTATTATTAGGTCCTGAACCAAAAAATACTGCGGAAGATAATTTTGAGACATTATGGAAAGATTTTAACAATTATTATGCTTTATTTGATGTAATGAAAGTTAACTGGGATTCTTTATATACAATTTATAGACCGCAAGTGAACAACAGTATGTCCGAAAATGAACTCTGGAATATCTTTGAAAAGTTGTTAAGCCCGTTACAGGATTCTCATATATGTCTTACTAATAAAGATAATTCCAGGCATTACAACCCGAAAAATTTAAAATACAAATGCGATTTTAGCATTGAGGTAATTCTGAACAATTATTTAAAAAATGTGTATTTGAAAACGGGTGAAGATAATATAATTTACGGAAAAATTCCGGGACACAATTTTGGTTATATTTACATATCGACGTTTATAGGGAAAAATGTCAATTGGTCGAAAAATATAGACGATGCTATACAGTATTTGAGAAAATCCGAAGGGATAATAATTGATGTTAGGAATAATTTCGGCGGATATTTTGAAAACGCTAACAACATCGCTTCTTGTTTTTTTAATAACAATGTGGATTTTCTTAAAGAAACATTTCGGAATGGTCCAAAACATAATGATTTTGAACCCTTTCATTATTTTACGTTGGAATTAAGGAAGGGATGTCCTCATTTTAAAAATAAGACAGTAGTATTAACAAATAGTGTATCCGCAAGTGCAACCGACCGTTTTGTCTGGTTATTTAAAAATTACCGTACAAATAATATATGTATTGGAGATACTACGGAAGGGTGTTTCGCCCAGGCATTTCAATATAGAGCTTTGCCGAATGGCTGGATATATTCTTTTTCAGCATCTCTTATTACTTCTATGAACGGAATCGCACTCGATAGTATTGGAGGGACCCCTCCGGATTTAACCATCCTTAATAATTATAAAGATTTACAATTGGGAATAGACAGCGTTATGGAAAATGCTATAAAATATCTCGAAAAATAATTTATAAACTTATTTTTTATATATCTTTTTTTGGCATAGTAGCTCTTAGAAGTTTTTTCAGTTGAAAAAAATTAATGAGATTATCATTTTATAAGCACTTAATGTGTCATAGTAAATATTTTAATTTTTGAATAAATTGGAATAACTATCTGAAAATTAATGATAAAATCACAGGTTAAAGAATTATTTTCGCAGACTGCCATTTATGGTGTCGGAATTCTTTTAAACCGGTCATTATCATTTTTGTTACTTCCGGTATATACTCATTTCTTTTCTCCCGGTGAACTCGGATTGTACAACCTTATTCAGTCAATCTGGCTTTTCGTTATTTTGATTTATGTTTACGGGATGGAAACATCGCTGATAAAATTTTTCATAGATGCCAAAGATTCCGAAAATAAAAAAGAAATTTATTCCACCACTTTAATTTTAATAACTGTAACTTCCATAATTTTTTCCGTTCTGATATATTTATTCGCAGGAAATATTGTAAGCGTATTTTCATTCGATGATAAAGAAAAAGCAAAATTCCTTTTGCAGATTTTAAGTTTACTATTGTTCTTCGATACCCTATCCAGATTTCCTTTGTTATTGCTCAGGGCAGAATTGAAAGCAAAGACCTATTTTTATATTAACCTTGTAAGCTTAATTGTAAATATTTTACTGAATATAATATTCATTGCTGTCCTGAAACTCAATATTGAAGCCATTTTATACAGCTATATAATTTCTGTGGTAGTCACACTTATTATTGGTATTATTATTACAAGGAAGTTTTTCGGTTTTGCCTTCTCATTAAAGAGAGCAAAGGAACTTGTACTCTACGGAAATAAATTCATTTATATGGGTTTGTTCCTTTTATTAATTGACATCTCCGACAGATTTTTTCTCAAATATTTTTTTGATGAAAGCATAGTTGGTATTTATAGTGCGAATTACAGATTAGCATCCGTCATGAGCCTTTGCATCGCGGCATTCAGATTTTCATGGACACCTTACTTCCTCAGCATTGGTGACAATCCCGATAACAAAAAAATAATTTCCGATATTTTCACTTACTTCGTATTCGCGGGATTATTATTATTTTTAATATTTACTTTTTTCACCGAACCGCTCGTGAAAATCACTTTCGGAAGCTATAGTATATTGAACGTAAAATATCAAATCGGATTAAGTATTGTGCCAATGGTACTTCTTGCGTATTTTTTTTCCGGTCTTTTTGCAAATTTAAATGTAGCGCCATTCTATGCGGATAAAACTTCAAAACTTTTTATTGTTACCGCTGAAGGATTTTTATTAAATATTATTTTAAATTTTATTTTAATTCCTAAATTTCAAATGAACGGCGCCGCCCTTGCTACACTGCTCACTTACTCTGTAATGTTTTTACACGTTTACTATATTTCGCAAAAAATTTATAAAATAAATTATGACTGGAAAAAAATTACAAAAATAATTTTTATAACAATCATAATTTTCGCCGTTTATTATGTATTAAAATCACTTGATACAAACAGCACATTATTAATTCTCATCAGTTTAATATTGATTATTCTCTATATTTCTCTGCTATCTATCTTAAAAATCATCAACTTAAGTAGCGTAAAAATACTATTTAAGAGAGTCTAAGTAAAGTATCACTTTAGATATTTTTCTCTTGACATTTATTTATATAGTACTTATATTTGTATTAACTGTGAGAAGTTGAACTACCAAATAATGTTCTAAGTGTTCTTAAATAAGATTTACCCTTTCTTATTTAAACTATATCCGGTTATTACATTTAATAACCGGATTTTTTATTGACCAAAATTTCAGCAGAAGTGAACAAAGACTACCATTGAGGACAATCTTGTCACTCCTCTGACATCTTAATCAATTCCGCATTAGTTATCATTAATCCATAATAAGTTATAAATTCTTATTTATCAATTAATTATACCCTCTTTACGTTCTTGCTAAAATTTTGGCACGGACATTGCTTATTATATAAGCGTAATTCAGAAAACAAAAATTAATAAGGAGAAAAATTATGAACATCGTAAAATTTAAAAGAGACAATGACCTTTTAAATGACACATTCAGGTCAATATTCAATCATCCGTTTTTCGGATTAAGGGATGAAATGGTTAATTCATCGAATTTCACCCCGAGAGCAAGAATCACTGAAGATAAAGATAATTTCTATATAAACATGGAAATGCCCGGAATTCCAAAAGAAGATGTGAAGATAAATCTTGAAAATAATGTACTTTCGATTAGCGGAACGAAACAGCAAAAGAATAAGACCGATGATGCAAATTTGATTTTGAACGAAATTTATTATGGTGAATTCTGCAGAAGCTTTAATTTATCAGACGATATAAAACGCGATAATATTGAAGCCGAATTCAAGGATGGTATGTTACACGTAACTTTACCGAAGGTTGATGAAGCGAAACCCGTTGTGAAAGAAATCAAAGTGAAATAAATATTCAGAGCTCCTTCCCAATCAGGGATTGGGAAGGAGACTACTGTTAATTCTCATTACCGGTCAGGTATTGGGAAGAAAAAAAAATAAAATATTAATTCATACCATTCCGGAATAAATAACGTTTCGAAATGGTTATCATAATATAAGGTAGCCAAAATAAGCTACTACAAAGAAAGGTTAAAAATATGGGAAAAATTATAGGAATAGATTTAGGCACTACAAATTCGTGTGTTGCTGTAATGGAAGGTAATGACCCCGTTGTAATACAAAACGCCGAAGGAGGAAGAACTACTCCGTCAGTGGTAGCTTTTACCAAGACAGGTGAACGGATAGTCGGAGAACCTGCGAAAAGACAGGCTGTAACAAATCCAACAAATACGGTTTTTTCAATTAAGAGATTTATGGGGAGAAGATATGATGAAGTTGCAACCGAAATTTCGGAAGTGCCATATAAAGTTATAAGAGGCGACAACGATGTAGCAAGAGTTGAAATCGATGACAAAAGCACAAATCAAAAGAGAGTGTATTCACCTCCGGAAATTTCTGCTATGATTTTACAAAAAATGAAAAAAACTGCGGAAGACCATCTCGGTCAATCTGTTACAGAAGCTGTAATAACAGTACCCGCTTATTTTAACGATTCTCAAAGACAGGCAACAAAGGATGCCGGTAAAATTGCAGGACTCGACGTTAAGAGAATTATTAACGAACCAACCGCAGCCGCATTAGCTTACGGTTTGGACAAAAAGAAGAAGAATGAAAAAGTTGCCGTGTACGATTTAGGCGGCGGTACATTTGATATATCCATACTCGAACTTGGTGATGGTGTTTTTGAAGTAAAATCAACGAACGGTGACGGACACTTAGGCGGTGATGATTTTGACCAGAGATTAATTGATTATCTTGCCGATGAATTTCAGAAAAAGGAAGGTATAGATTTAAGAAAAGATGCGATGGCTTTGCAAAGATTAAAAGAAGCTGCTGAAAATGCAAAAAAAGCATTATCTAACAGTTCACAAACTGAAGTTAATTTGCCTTATATTACTGCAACAGCAGACGGACCGAAGTTTTTACTCGAAACGATTACAAGAGCTAAGTTTGAATCACTCATAAGTGATTTGATTGCAAGAACAGAAGAACCCTGCAAAAAAGCTCTTAATGATTCAGGTTATAAATTAAGTGATATCGACGAAGTAATTCTCGTTGGCGGTTCAACAAGAATTCCGGTTGTTCAGGAAACAGTTAAAAAGCTTTTTAATAAAGAACCTCATAAGGGTGTAAATCCTGACGAAGTCGTAGCTATAGGTGCTGCAATTCAGGGCGGCGTGTTAACGGGTGATGTAAACGATGTCTTGTTACTCGACGTAACACCATTATCACTTGGAATCGAAACACTCGGCGGTGTTATGACAAAATTAATTGAAGCAAACACAACCATACCAACACGCAAATCGCAGATTTTCTCTACTGCGTCTGATAATCAGCCTTCAGTAGAAATACACGTATTGCAGGGTGAGAGACCAATGGCAATGGATAACAGGACACTCGGAAGATTTCATCTCGACGGAATTCCGCCTGCTCACAGAGGTACTCCTCAAATCGAAGTCACATTCGATATTGATGCAAACGGAATTTTAAATGTTGCAGCAAAGGACCTTGGAACGAACAAACAGCAGGATATTAAGATAACGCATTCATCCGGATTGACTGAACAGGAAATTGAAAAAATGAAAAAGGATGCAAAAGAACATGAAGCGGAAGATAAACGAAAGAAAGAAGAAATAGATGTTAAGAATCAGGCAGATTCAATGATATTTCAGGGTGAAAGCCAGTTGAAAGAATTTGAATCGAAACTGGACGGTGCTTTGAAATCAAAGATACAGGCGGCTATAGACAGATTGAAAGAAGCTGCAAAGGGTACAAACACTGCGGAAATAAAATCTGCAATGGACCAATATACCGCAGCATGGAACGAAGCATCCACTCAGATGTATTCACAGGCTAAAACTCAGGGCGCACCCGGAGCAGAAGGACAGGGCTTTGCGGGCGGTCAGCAGCCGGGAGCAGAAGAACAAAAGAAAGACGACGGAAAAGTTGAAAACGCCGATTACGAAGTTGTAGATGATAAGAAATAAATAATATTATTTTCTCATTCCCGATCAGAGATTGGGAATGAGAGATATAAAATTAATGTAAATATACTTATGGAAAAGAAAGAGGCGGAATTAATTAAGAAAGAATGTAAGAAATTAAGTACTAAAGCTTCGTTATTATCCGCCGGTGGAGGTGCAATCCCGTTACCCGGAATAGATATAGGTGCTGATGTAGCCATATTATTAAGAGTTCTCCCTAAAATAAGTAAAAGATTTAATTTATCACAAGAACAAATAGATGAGCTTGATGAACAGGCTAAATTGTTAGTGCTTAATGCTATTAAAAGAGCAGGGGCAGAATTAATTGGTAGAGCAATAACTAAAGATATTTTAATATCTATATTGAAAAGAATGGGAATAAAGATTGCCAGCGAACAAATTGTAAAATATATACCATTAATCGGAACTCTGATTTCAGCAGGAATAAGTTACGGTTCAATGAAAATTATAACTCATATGCATATTAAACAATGTTATGATGTTGTCGCTGAAGTAAATGGATTTAAGAATAACTAATTTTTTCAGCTAAAAAGAAATGATTTTGATATCCAAAATAAAAAGCCATTCCGGAATATCGGAATGGCTTTTTTATTTACTCGTTTTTATGAAAATCATTTCATCAAAATCATTTTCTTAGTTTCTGAATATTCCCCGGATTTTAATATATAAAAATATACTCCGCTTGAATACGCCGATGCATCAAATGTGACTTCATAAGTTCCTGCAGATAATTTTTCGTTTACAAGGGTAGCAATTTCTTTTCCGAGTATATCATATACTTTTATATTAACAAATTTTGATTCTTTAATTGCATATCTTATTATCGTTGACGGATTAAACGGGTTCGGGTAATTTTGAAACAAATAATTATTATCCGGTATTTCGGAATTAATATTCCTTATTAATATAATATCAGAAATTAACCGCTTCCAGACGGACTGGCCGTCAGTACCTGCATAAATATAATTATTTGCAGATACAAGTGTTCGGACAACAGGATTTGAAAGAAATCCCTGATTTTTTTCGCTCCAGGTTACACCGCTATTTTTTGATACGTAAACTCCGTTATCAGTACCGGCAATTACATTTACATCAGTTGAATAAAGCGAATAAATTTTTCTATTTGACAATGTGCTTTGAATCCAGTTTGTTCCGTTGTTAGTACTTATGAATACTCCATTACTGTCAGTTCCCACATAAATAGTAGCACCTGAAATCGATAAAGCATTTATGTAATGATTTGTAACCCCTGTTATAACCCAGTTCGTACCGTTATTTGTTGTCAGATACACTCCATTGTCCGTTCCTGCAAACAAATTTGTTCCTGATACTGCAAGTGAATAAATACTTCTAACGGGTCCAATTTCGCTCCAATTCGCTCCATTATTTGTTGTTCGATAAATTCGAAGATATGTTCCAGCATATATATTTGTTCCGGATACTGCAAGTGAATTAACAATCATATTCATTAAACCGTTATTAATTGGAACCCAGTTATTTCCATTATTAGAGCTTAATAACACTCCTCCGTCAACGGTGCCTGCAATTATGTTTGTACCTGATAATCCTAATGCTCTTATCCGGGGATATGTTATACCGTTATTCGCCTTTATCCAGTTTGCTCCGTAATTTGAACCCGAATAAATACCTGACTCATAAGTACCGGCAAAAAGATATGTCCCTGAACTCACCATAGCACATATATTATGAACATTTAATCCATAATTTATTCCTGACCAGTTTTCTCCATTGTTTGAGCTATAAAATATTCCATCATATGTTCCCGCATAAACGTTAGTCCCTGTCGCCAGTATTGCAATTACAGATAAATTCTCTAATCCGTTGTTAACAGGTGAAAAGTCAGTTCCGTTATTTGTACTTCTGTAAACTCCTCCGTTAGTGCCTGCATAAATATTAGTCCCGTTCGTACCGAGTGTATATACCCACGAGTTCGCCAATGTATTTATGCGAATCCAGTTCGTGTCACAATTAGCATTTAAAAATACACCATAGCCATATGCTCCGGCAAATAAATTCGTTCCCAGAAAAGCAAGTGAACTAATATTAATATTTCTAAATACAGAACTATTTAATGAAGTCCAGTTTGTACCATTATTTGTACTTAAAAAAACCCCGTTTAGTGTCCCGGCAACAAGTCTTGTTCCTGATATCAGCAATTCTGAAATATATTGATCAGTCAATCCATTGTTAACGGAATTCCAGCTTACACCGCTATTTGTGCTTAAAAAAACTCCGCCGCCGCCTGTTCCGGCGAAAAGATTGGTTCCTGAGACTGCGAGCGCATTAATTTCAAGATTCGTTAAACCATTATTAACCTGCATCCAATTCAAACCAAAATTCGAACTAAAATATATTCCGCTGCCGCCGCTGGTCCCCGCAAAAATATTTAATCCGGAAAAAGTTAAAGAATACACCTTTCTGTTTAACAATCCAATATTATTCCAGTTTGCACCATTATTTGTACTGAGAAATACTCCGCTGTACGTTCCGGCAATTAAATTTGTCCCGCTTAGTGCAAGACAACAAATATTTCCTCCATAAGGACCATTAGATTTTTCCCATTGAGAATAGCAATTTTCAATATTAAATAACATCAGGTATATTAATATTGATGTATAAACAATTTTCATTGTGGAATATTGTATCACTTTTTTCATAATGTTATTCCTTATTTTTAAAATCACCGACAAAAAACCCTTTAATACAAAAACAAGAAAACATAAGATTTACTATTTTGATTCGGCTCTCATAAAGATACAAATATTTATTTGAATAGAGGGCATTCAGTAAAGTAAATGTAACAAACAAAGAATCATTTTTCAAGATTGAAAAAAAATACTTATCTGATTTTGGGGAAATTAAATAATAATTATTTATTCTCTAACAATTCACTCAGGTCTTTGTATTTATCCAGATAATCTTTGTTGCTGCGGTTAATCACATCATACGCTTCTTCCCTGCCGTAAACGTGTGTGATTTCGCAAATGCGTGCAGATGCCCCCGGGGCTTCCTTATATGTCAGGAAATAATGTTTAATCCTGTCTATTAAAGATTTCGGGCAATCAGAAATATCCTTCCACTCTCCGAAAATACTGTCTTTGTGCATAACGGCAATAATTTTATCATCCGCTTCATCACCGTCTATCATTCTTAATCCGCCAATCGGTGAAGCGGAAACCAAAATATCGTTGTGAGTTATTACTTTTTCCGTCAAAACACAAATATCAAGCGGGTCAGAATCCCCTTTAATATTTGCTCTTCCGGTTTTTTCGCGGCATAGTTCAGCAACTTTATCGCCGCAATAAGTCTGCGGAATAAAGCCATAAGGTGTAGGGCAAACATTGGAGAATAATTGCGGACGGTCAATTTTCAAATATCCGCTTTGCTTATCGAGTTCATATTTCAATGTGTCGGTTGGGACAATTTCTATGTAAGTTGTGACAACCGAAGGATAATTTTTACCAATAGAAACTCCATGCCACGGATGTGATTTTAATATTAATCGTATTTCTTTCCAGATTTCGTCAAAATTGTTGTTCATAATAATTTTTGATATTTTCACGAAATATATTCCAGTGATTTCTTTATAAGCTCAGAAGTAGTCAATTCCTGTTCAGTATGTTGTTTCAAAACTTCTCTTATAATTCTTTCAGCCTCGCTTCTAATATACCCCAGATTAATTAATGCATTCAGAGCATCGAGCCTCGATTGCTCTTTTGAATAAGCAACAGTCCCGCCCACTGCTTCACCTTCTCTTCCTGCAAAACTATCAGATAATTTAAAAATTTTATCTTTGAGCGCTACCGAAATGAGTTCGATTTTTTTCGTTCCGATTCCGGGAATCTTTAATCCGCTTAGCGCATTTCTGTTCGTAATTAATCCGACAATATCTTCAAATCCGGCATATGATAAAATTGTATGAGCCGATTTAGAACTAATTCCGTTTACAGTTCCAAGCAATTTAAAAATTTCCCGTTCCCTTTCATCAAAGAAACCATAAAGCATTAATGAATTTTCTCTTACATCCAGATACGTCAAAACCGAAAATTCGCTCCCGGCTGCAGGAAGGTTATCGATTACTTTTCTTGACACATAAATTTCAAATCCGACGCCGTGCACATCGAGCGCAATAAAATTATTTCCTTTAAATATCAGTGTTCCTTTTAATGAGGTAATCATATTAAACTTTTTTTAAGAAAAATATTAATTTCAAATTTCAACATTACTTCTGTAAGAAATTGTTCCTAAACAGAATAAAACAAAATTATTAATTTATTCTAACTCATAAAATTTCCTGGATTCCCGCGTTCGCGGGAATGACAAATCCCTTCAACCGGTAATGAGCCGATCCCCGTTCCTACAAAGAGAGGGGAAAGCAGAAAATTTAAAATTTATTTCAAAATTCTCCCGGGATTTTTTTCCACATAATCCTTCCAGGAATATTTTTTATTATAAGATTTATTAATTTTATTTTGTAGTGAATAATAATGGCACAATGCAATTGCAAGTGCATCGGATGAGTCCATATATTTCGGCTCGTGATTAATAGATAAAATGGATTTTACCATATACTTCACCTGTTCTTTTGATGATGCCCCGTTACCCGTAACGGACTTTTTAACTTCTCTCGGTGAATATTCACTTACATTCAGATTTGAATTCAACGCCGCAATAATTGCGACACCGCGTGCCTGACCTAATTTGAGTGTCGACTGAATATTTTTCCCGAAATATGCTGTCTCGATAGAAAATTCATCAGGATTAAATTTTTTGATTTTTTCGAGGCATCTGTCGTAAATGATTTTTAAACGATTTGTTAATGGAAGTTTACTGTTGAGAACCAGTGCATCATAATGTAATAATTTCAGCCTGTCATTTTTGCATTCGATTATTCCTATTCCTGTTATTACGGAACCGGGATCTACACCGATGATTTTCATTATTGAAAAATTATTGTACGATTTATTCTTTTTTTCGCAGTCTGAAGACTGCGGCTACGGTTTATTTTGCACAATCTTCAAGACCTGGGAACGTAATAAAAATCAGTGAAATCAGTCTAATCAATAAAATCAGTTATTATAAATCAGCGTTTGAATAAAGATTTTGAACATCATCATGTTCTTCCACTACTTCTAAGAATCTCATTACATCCGCCGCATTTTTTTCGTCAAGTTCTATTAAATCCTTTGCAACAAACTGAAGCGCGGCATGTTCTATTTTAAATTTTTTAGCTTCTATTGCTTTGCGGACTTTTTCAAAATTTTCCACATTACTTATTACTTCGAAATATTCTTCTTCTGTCTTCAGATCATCGGCGCCTGCATCGAGAATAATTTCCATAACATCATCTTCGGTATGATTTTCTTTACTCACTGTAACTACGCCTTTGCGTTCGAACATCCATGCAACCGAACCCGATTCACCGAGGTTTCCGTTTTGTTTTGCAATCATATGCCTGAGTTCCGCAACAGTTCTGTTGCGGTTGTCCGTAACGCATTCAATCATCACGGCTATTCCATGCGGGGCATAAGCCTCATAAGTGATTTCCTCGTAGCTGACACCTTCAAGTTCACCGGTACCTTTTTTAATTGCCCTTGTAATATTATCCTGAGGCATATTGGCGTTCTTGGCAATCTGAATGGCGAGTCTCAATCTGGGATTGGCATCGGGATTTCCGCCGCCATCGCGGGCAGATATTGAAATTTCTTTTATTATTTTTGTGAAAACTTTACCTCGCGCGGCATCAGTTGAGGCTTTTTTTCTTTTAATTGTAGCCCACTTTGAATGTCCAGACATAATGATTAAAATTTATTTAAATATTAAGAATTTTGAGTGATAAAATGCATATCTCTTATACGAAGTTTTATAGATTCCCGTCCGTTCCACTTATTTTTGTCTATTGAGTAACATATATCACAAAATTCACCCGGGTTAATTTTATTTTCGAAATCCTTCGATGTGAAAAACACAGCTTCAAACATTTTATTGCTTGCCGAATCACGGACTTTAAATATATGCGTATCACTCTTTGCTTTCCGGACAGTTCCGACAATCTGCACATTATTCGTCTGGAATAACGGAATGGCATTGCCGGGACCATACGGCTCAAAGAATGCTAAAATATTAACAAATGAATTTGTAATTTCGTCTAATTCAACTTCAATGTCAATTTCAATTTCGGGAATGAGTTCACTGCTTTTGAGTTCCGAGCATGCTATTTCATTAAAAGTTTCCTTGAAATCTTCTATGTTTTCAAGCGCAATTTCAAGCCCTGCTGCGTGGTTATGTCCTCCGAACTGAATTAATTTGTTCTCACATTTTTTTAACGCTTCGTATATATTAAAACCGTTGATACTTCTTGCACTTCCTTTCGCAACCCCGTTAACAGTTGTTAATACTATTGCAGGTAAATTATATTTTTCAACTAATCTAGCCGCAACTATTCCTATAACTCCCGGATGCCAGTCCCTGTTGTGCAATACAATTGAACAACATCTTTTATCCAATACTTTTTCTTCAAATAATTTAAATGCATCTTCTGTTATGGATTTATCAAGTTCTCTTCTGTTTGAATTTTCAGAATCAAGAATCTGGGCAAGTTCATTCAGGGCGCCGTCATCGTCGCTTGTTAATAATTCGACAGCTCTTTTTGCATCCCCAAGGCGCCCGACTGCATTTATTCTCGGAGCCAATGTATATACAATGTTGGTCGTATTAATATTATTGTTCTTGAGACCTATTTTTTCAAGTAAAGTTTTTATTGCAGGTCTTGGATTTGCATTTATTAATTTAAATCCTTCATTTACAAGTATTCTGTTCTCATCTGTAATGGGTACAATATCCGAGGATGTTGCAATAGCAACGAAATCCAGAAGCGTATTCGGATATTCCGGTTTATTTAATCTGGTACATATTGCCTGAATTAACTTGAACGCTACACCTGCTCCGCAAAGATATTTGAAAGGATAACTGCAATCCCGCCTTAGAGGGTCCAAAACTGCCAGTGCTGCAGGTATATGGTCAGGTGCCTGGTGATGGTCGCAAATTATGAAATCTATATTCAACGTTTTGGCATATTCAACTTTATCGAATGCCGTTATTCCGCAATCAATTGAAACTATCAGGTTAGTATTGTCTTCTTTTGCTTTATCTATTGCCTGAACCGAAATACCATATCCTTCTTTAATCCGGTCTGGTATGTAAACTGAAGCATCAATCCCGAAATGTTTAAGAAATAAATAAAACATTGAAGCACCGCAGGTTCCATCGACATCATAATCACCGAGAATCATAATTTTTTCTTTCGAATTTACAGCTTTAATAATTCTTTCGGTTGCAATATCGCAGTCTTTCATCAGGAAAGGGTCATAAAGTTTTTCTACTGTAGGTTTAAAAAACTTTATTAATTTTACGTAATCGGTAATTCCCCTTGAATAAAGGAGTCTCGTAAGTTTATCCGGTAGTTTAACTTTCGATTTAAGGTTTCTTATTTCCGATATAAAAATATCTAAATCCTTGCAATCCTCTTGTTCTCGCTCCGGATAGAGGTTTTTTAATTTCCAAATTTTTTTCAATTCGCATAAGTTTTATTTTTAGTGCTCAAAGAGGGACTCGAACCCTCACCTTAATACTAAGACTGCACCCTGAATGCAGCGCGTCTACCAATTCCGCCATTTGAGCTATTTATGACCATAATCGGGCTAAATAACGATTATATATTTAGACCATATCATTATAATTTATAAATAGGTTTTTGTAAATACAATTTAAAAAAAAATGCCCTTTCAGTACCCAATGTACAATGTTCAATGTACAATGTTCAATTAATAGCTATCGTAACCATACAATATATTAGTTTTTAAAATAAAAAGATAATTTAATTATTTTTTAATACTAATCCAACTCCGGAGGAGTTGCATATTTATAACAATATATTTACCCTAAACCTCAACTCCGGATGAGTTGAACCTAATTTTTACAATCCTGATGGAATATATTAGTAATTTTATTTAATCGAAATCTTTTATAACTTAAAATAAATTTTGAAAACTAATTTCTGATGATTAAAGTTGAAAATCTAATTAAAAGATATGTTCAGGATAAAGCCGCCCTCGATGGTATTTCTTTTGAAATAAACGAAGGAGAGATTTGCGGGTATATCGGTGTCAATGGTGCCGGAAAATCTACAACCGTTAAAATATTGACAGGGGCAATGAATTTTGACGGAGGGAAAGCAATCGTTGGTGATGTTGACGTGGAAAAAAATAACCTTGAAGTAAAAAAAATCATCGGTTATGTGCCTGAAAATGCGAATCTTTTTAATTCATTGACGGTCACCGAGTACCTTGAATTCACGGGTACAGTACATAATTTAAGGAAAGATGTGCTGAATGCGAGAATAAATTATTTTTCTGAACTTTTCGACTTTGCGGAAATATTAAAATATTCAATCGGTAATGTTTCAAAAGGAAACAAACAAAAAGTATTAATTACATCGGCTCTGATCCACAACCCCAAAATATTATTTTTAGATGAACCCCTGAACGGACTTGATGCAAACGCAATATTTACGTTTCAATACGTTATTTCAGAACTTGCAAAAAAAGGCAAAACAATTTTTTATTGTTCCCATTTGCTCGATACAATCGAAAAAATATCCACAAAAATCATAATCATAGAAAATGGTAAAATAAAAATGGATAGTTCCACCGAAGAACTTAAAAGTTCTAAAGATTTTACAAGTCTCGAAAATCTATTCAGGAATATGAATCGCGGGAATGAATCAAAAATATTCAGGTATGAAGATATTTTTGATTAGTGTTTTTTTACAGTTATTCGTTTTAAATATCTGTGTGAAGGCACAACAAAATCCTGTCGTACCGGATTCCGTTATTAATCATAATTTCGTTTACACAAATCTCGATAACAATTCAAATTCAGCAAATTTTATATCAAAAATAAATGTATTGTACAATATTAATAAATTCGCAGTATCATTTAAAAATTTTTTTAGTTCAAATGTTACAAAGTTAAGTGAGAATTTTTACCGTGATTATAATGATTTTAATTTCAGGACAGATTATAAAATCAGTAATTTATTGTCGACCGGTTTGGGAACTCAATACAGAACGCTTTCTGACAACAGGGATATCGAAATCAATAAAGACAGAACGAGTTTTTATCTTGCAGACATTAATTATACCCCATTAAATAATATATCTGTAAACTCAAAAATAGGATTAAAAAGTGAAGACCAGATTGGTGAACGAAATATGGGAATTTCGGGTGAGTTAAATTCCGAAATCAGTAATCTTAATTTTCGGGATTTTATCGGTGACGGTAAATATCATTTGTCTTATGATAATTTAACCCAAAAAACAAATTATAATATAGATCTAAATACAACCGTAAATAAACAATTAACCGACAGAGCGCTTAATTCTTCAATAATCAGGTTTTATGATTTAAGATCGGATTTTTATATTCCTGCAACTACAAGTATCCGGGAAAATTACAATATTGTTAACAATATACAGTCAAGGGTTGAGAGCAATATTTTTGTTCAGGATAATCTGCAATATTTTATCTATAATGATTTAAAATTCCAGATAGGAGGAAATTATTCCGTTAAAAATATTACGGCTGAATATAAATACAAACCTACAATCGATAATCTGATATTCGAGAATATTTACGATACAAAAGTTACGGAAAATGTTCTACAGGCAATGAGCAATATTGAATATCTTAAAAAATCTGTCGGTGTAAAATTATGGTTTACTTATTCCGAAAGAGCAGAAATTCATAAACCTATAAATACGAGTGGAATCCCCGACCAGTATTTACACGAACTTAACAATATTGAAATCGATAAAAATAATAACAGCAGGACAACATCATTAATTTTGGAATCTTTTTACAGTCCAGTAAACACACATACATTCAGGTTCAGTACAACATCATCCGTACTCAGATATGACACCGACAGCCCTACAAACTTCGACGACAGGGATGAAATCAACGTCGTAAGCGCCATATCTCATAAATATAATAACTTTAATAATTTCGACCTGGAAACTATTTTTGAGTTTAACCAGAGCATATTAAACTATCTGTATAAAGAAAAAAGTGCCAATAATAATACAAACAGAATATATAAATTAACAACTCGAAGTAATTTCAGACCTGTAAAGAGACTGTTAACAACAAATCTGTTCCAGGTTCTGTCGAATTATACTGTTTATAAATACGAAGATCTTGTTTCCGAGGTTCAGAGTTTTTCTTTCAGGCAGTTGTTCCTCGCGGATTCTTCAAATTATGTGATATCCTCTAAATTTAATTTTGATTTTTTCGGAAATTTAAAATTTTATGAACAGGGAGAGTTTAACGATAAAAATTTTTCTGTCCGGCCAATCGCCTATTATGATGAACGAAAATATAATCCTCAAATTAATTATACTATGACAGACTTTATTCAGTTATCTGCCGGGTTCAGGTATTTTATACAAAGGCAATATTATTACATTAACGGCGTAAAATTTTTAAAAAGAACTTTTGCAAATTATGGTCCGCTCGGTCGGCTTACCGTGCTCATGAGCAACAGGTCCAGAATTGATTTTACAGCAAGCCAGGAGTTTACGGAAACGAGTGACAATACTCTTAACACGAGTTCGCCGAGTCTATTGATAAATATATTATGGAATTTTTAGAAATAAAAGAAACATTAAGTTAATATTAAATATAGATAATAATAAATTAAATTATTATTTTAAGTGTTTTGGAAAACATAATGCTTTGATAACTAAAAAAATCGAAATAAAGAGCCAGAGGTCTGAAATTTTAAAGATTGAAAGTCTGTTAGATGATATAAATAAAGAATTCGGACTTGCTGATGAAAAGTACGTGAATTTACAGATAGCTATTTCTGAAGCGTTAATTAATGCAATAATTCACGGAAACAAAGAAAATCCTCAAAAGAAAGTTTTTATAGAAATTACTTATGACGAAAATTTTATTACGGTTAAAATAAAAGACGAAGGAGAAGGATTCGATTTAAATAAAATACCGGATCCCACAAATCAGGAAAACATATTTAAAGAACACGGCAGGGGTTTGTTTATTATGAAATCCCTTGTAGATAAATTCGAATGTTATCCGGGCGAGGAGGGCACGGAATTCAGTTTAACAGTTTTTAGAGTTTAGTTATTCTTCTTTAAATATTATTTATTAAATAAAAAATAAAAAATAAAAAACTATGAAAATCACTATTGTTGGTGCGGGTAATGTCGGGGCGACAGCAGCCCGGATGGTTGTAGACAGAGCCTTAGCAAATGATGTAATCCTTATCGATATAGTCGAAGGAGTACCACAGGGAAAATCGCTCGATATTTATCAGTCGGCAGCAATTCAATATTCCGACACAAAAATTTACGGAACAAACACTTACGAAATTACATCCAACTCTGATATAGCAGTTATAACTGCAGGTATACCGAGGAAACCCGGTATGTCGAGAGATGACCTGATTTCCGTTAACGCTGAAATCGTAATAAATTCCACTAAAGAAATCGTAAAATATTCTCCTAACTGTATCATAATCGTTGTCACCAATCCGCTGGATGCAATGACCTATGCTTCGTTCGTCAATAGTCATTTCCCGAGGAACAGGGTAATCGGAATGTCCGGCGTTCTTGATACAGCAAGGCTGAAAGCATTTATTTGTATGGAACTAAACGTTTCTATCGAAAACATAAATGCAATAGTACTTGGTGGTCACGGTGATTCAATGGTTCCGTTGATAAGATATTCAACTGTAGCAGGTATTCCTATAACAGATTTGCTTCCTAAACATAGAATAGATGCCCTGATGGAAAGGACAAGAAACGGCGGAGCGGAGATTGTGAAATTATTGGGAAACGGAAGCGCCTATTTCGCACCTGCGGCTTCCATAACTCAGATGGTAGATGCGATTGTAAATAACAGGCATCGTATAATGTCATGCTGTGTGTACTTGCAGGGTGAATTCGGACATAGTGATATTTGTCTCGGAGTACCTATAAAAATCGGTATACAGGGTATGGAAGAAATTATTCCTATAAAATTAACACCTGAAGAACAAAAAGCTTTCGATAAATCTGCAGACGACGTCAGATCGATGATACAAAAATTGCAGTAAAAAAATTTACAGACATTTTCGATTTTTATAACCGCCCCCTCTCTTCTCAGGAGAGGGGCAGGGGTGAGGTATTGCTCTTCTATCCTCTTTCCAAACCCAAATGGGAAAGAGAATTTGTTTTTGTTCTTGCTCATTTGCCACGAACATTAGAGACAGTTTGATAATTGATTATTTACTTAAAAATGAAAAACAAAAACCTTGTATTTCGTCTGGATTCCCGCTTTCGCGGGAATGACAAAGCAGAAAAACTTAGTTGTCACACAGCCTCATTAACTCATGGAATAAATTCCATATATTTGGGCTTTAGCCCATTACAGAATCGCACAAAAAAAAAGCCGCAAAAAACATTTTGCGGCTTTAAATCTTTAAAACTAATATAACTTAAACTTGCTCCGTCTCGAGCGGAACTACATTCAAAATTTTCCTTCCGGCTTTATCCGTAAATTTCACTTTTCCGTCTATCAAAGAAAAAATAGTAAAATCTCTTCCCAGACCTACGTTTTTACCGAGAATAAATTTTGTACCTCTTTGCCTGACGAGTATGTTGCCTGCTTTTACTAATTCTCCGCCAAATCTTTTAACCCCGAGTCTTTGCGACTGAGAATCGCGACCGTTTTTTGAACTTCCAAGACCTTTTTTATGTGCCATAACTTTTAGTTAAAATATAATTATAAATCTTTATTTAAAAATTTTCAGGAAATCTTATCGATAGATATTTTTGTAAATTGCTGTCTGTGTCCCTTTTTCACCTTATAACCTTTTCTTTTCTTCTTCTTGAAAACTATAACTTTATCATCTTTCACCTGTTCCAATACAGTAGCCTCAATTTTATGTTTCAATACCGGTGAACCAATTTCAAAAGATGTATCATCCGGAGAATATACTAAAACGTTATCGAATTCAACTTTTTTACCCTTCTCTTCAGCTAATTTAGGAACATACAACTTCTGATTTTCCTGAACTTTATATTGGACTCCTTTTATATCTACTATTGCGAACATTTTTATTCTAAATTAATTTTGGTAAACAATTAATATAATAATTTGCTTTAAAATATTCAAATCCATTTATAATCCAATTTAAACCCCTGTAATAATAAATAATTTTACTCAAATCAGAATAAATAATATTTAATTTATACAAATGTATCTTATTATATAAAAAAATCGGTCCTAAAGCCTGAACTTTGGAACCGGTTAAATACAAATCAGCGTAATCAGAGTAATCAAAATAATCAGTGATTACTTAATCAACATCATTTTCTTCACTGCTGTAAATTCATTTGATTGTATTTTATAGACATAAACCCCGCTCGCAAGATTTGACCCGTTGAAATCGACGTTATAATTTCCTGCTTTCATATTCTGATTGACTAAAGTACTTACTTCTTTACCAAGCATATCATAAACTTTCATTATTACGAACCCTGACTTTGGCAAAGCAAAATTAATCTTCGTTACCGGATTAAACGGATTCGGATAGTTTTGGCTTATCGAATAATTGCCGGGAACATTCGAATTAATATTAGAAATACCTATAGACGATCTGACAATATTTATAGCATCTATTCCGATATAATCGCTGTTAGCTCCATTTTGACCTCCATCGACAACGCAATATCTTATTGCAAACCTTCCGTTAACACTTGTTGCCGGAGCCTTAAACCCGTATAATGTATAACCATTGTTCGGTGCTGCAGTGTCGGGATTAGGTACAAGAAATCTGCCAAGCTCAGCCCAAACACCTGAAGGAATCGAATCATTTGCCGAATACATAACTCTGATTGAATCCGGATAATTAAATCCGGGATCCAAATAAGTTGACCTTGCCCAGAAATACAAACTGTCACCCGCCAAAATACCGCCATTTATCCTTGGTAATACGAGCCAGTTGTCAATATTACCAACATTATTAACACTATTAAAATTGGCTCCTACATATCCTGATGTTGGTCCATTAAATGCAACAAATACATTAGGATTACCCTGAAACCATGAGCTTGATCCAAGCGGAACTGAAAGATTAAATATTAAATAACCTCTTGACATTAATGCACTTGTATCATTCGCGCCATCCATATTATCGGTATAAATAATGTTATTAGGACTTGAAAACGGAGTAGATATATTTCGAATATGCTTTTTGCCGGATGCTCCAGATTTAGACCCATTAGGGTCCTGAATATTAGACCCGACAAATAGTACACTAATTAATAATAAAAATATTAATAAATAATTTTTATAATTCATAATAGCCCTTTCTTACTTTAATTTTAAATATTCTTAATGATAATAATTTTAATAAGATAATTCAACTTAAATAAATAATTTAAATAAAATTAACAAAATGTAATTTGATTTATTATTACAATAAAACTGAATTTATTTTTTCCTGCCTATTAACAATGTGTTTTCAAATTCGGTTTCTATTCTTTCAAAATCCGTAATGTCTGCTTTTCTCATCCAGCTATTTATTTCTACTTCGGTGTAAGTATCACCATTATCAGTACCGACGAGCATATTAAGAGCAAACAAAACCCCATTATACGGGGATATACGGTCATCATCCATTATATTATCCATAATCACTATCTGCCCGTTACTGTTTAGTGCTGAGGCACATTTATTAATAAGCAAAATATTTTCATCAGGTGAATTGCTGTGGATTATTGCAGATAAAAATATCATATCATAACCTTTTCCCAATTCGTCTTTCAGGTAGTCTCCTGATATGGTTTCCACTTTATCTTTATATCCTTCATTTTCAATATACCTCTTTGTGATTGGAATCACATTTGGTAAATCGAATACTACAGCTTTTAACGATGGGTTTTGAGATATCATCGCAAATGAAAATACTCCCGAACCGCCGCCTACATCAAGAACCTTTTTAACTCCATTAAAATTTAAAAGTTTTGCGATACCGGGTGCCTGATTTTGCTTTGCCCGCATATGCATTGCAGATATAAATGCATCAAGCCATTTGCTGTCCCTTTCGTTTACAGGTTCCTTGTTGTAAACCGACGTTCCGGCTTTCACGGCATCAGTAAGTGTGCTCCACGTTTGCCATAAATTTACAGAATGAGCTATACCTCCGAGGTAACCCGGTTTTCCTTTAACAAGATGTTTTAAAGTTAAATCCGTGTTTGAGAATTTCCCGTTTTCCTTTTTCAGCAATCCCAAAGCTGTAAGAGCATTCATTAACCTGTCTGTAGCACGGTGATTTAAATTAATATTATCTGCAATTTCCGAAGAACTTTTATTTTCATTTCCTAACTTCGAAAAAATGTCGAGTTCAAATGCTGTTAATATTATTCTTGCCTGCCTGAATGCAAAAATTGTTTCCATCAATTCAGCAGTTGACGTAATCTTATCATTCATAAATTTTTTACCTTAATAATATTCCCGATACGCTTCGTTATCGGGAATATGAAAAAATAAGTATCGTTATTTTATCAATAACATTATTTTAGTCTGAGAAAATTTCCCGGTAGTAATTTTATATAAGTATGTTCCGCTCGATAAATCGGTTCCGTTAAAAAATACTTCGTAAGTTCCGGCTTTTTTAGTCTCATTTACAAGAGTTTCAATTTCTCTCCCTGTTATATCGTAAACAACAAATTTGACAAAAGAATTTTCAGGAACAGCATATTCAATTTTTGTAAACGGATTGAACGGATTCGGATAATTTTGAGATAAACTATATTTATCCGGCACTTTAGTATTTTCATTTTCCACTCCAATGGGCGTCGTATTTCTCATTGTATAATATCCTATTGCTGTTCCCCATGAGCCCGGTTTCGCAATTTCACCTACTGTCCATACAAAACCATTCTGATACGGGTCAATAGCTATTCCGCTGTAATCACCATATCGGCTGAATGAAGAACTTAAATTCCCTGTACCGGATTTGACTATACTGGACCCCAACCAGGTTGTACCCGCTATTCCGGTTACGCGCGCATCCGGATAAATACCTGTCGGTGAAGTAACACTGAAACTTAATGCGACACTGTCACCGTTGTAAGGTGGATCAAAAATCGGAACAACTTTCGGAAATATGTACCAGCAATTAATCAGTCCTAAATATATATCAGCAACCAATGCTCCCGTTGTTGAATTTATTTTTAAATAATTTATAGAACTGTTATTACCGCTTCCCCAGTTTGTTGCCCTTGGGTAAGCTGTGAACAGAAAACCATTTGAGTAAGCTACGTCCTGCGTTCTGTCATCACCCGCATCGACACTGTCGCTTGCCGGGCATTTGGCAGAAGGAGGAGGTTGGTACGGGCTCACATTCACCGTGTTCTGAATATTAAGAGTTGGTGTAGGATCTGTAGGACTAACAATTTTCCATACCGTTACAACACTTCCTCCTGTTGGTTTTGTATTTATGAAAAATAACGCAGTATTGCTTGTCCAGTTGTGAGCAGGCTTTACACTAAACGAAAACGCATTATTTGCATCCTTCAAATTCCAGAAATCATACCAGGTTACTGTTGATTCTGAATATAACTCAGACCTTTTAAGAATTCTAACCTTCGCATATTTAAATGAGTTGCCCTGGTCGTATTGATCTGAAGTTATAGCAATAGCTCCTGAATTTATACTTCCTGCAGTAAATCCCAATCCCGGATAATCAGCCCAGTTTGTTGTTACTGTTGAACCATCTACGTGTGCATTCAATTGATAATAGTACCACGTCCCCGTAGGATCGGATGTCGATGACACTGCAACATAATAAAATGAACTAAGTCCGCTTCTGTTGAGCACAATGAATAACCATCTTTGCGCCCAAGGGTCATAAATCACTTTTGGGTCAAATATATTCGACGTTGATGGTAATCCAAAAAAATTCTGGAATGTATTAGTAGTAAGTAAATGCTGAGCAGTTGTCCTGTCATAAATATGAAATTGTTCGTTGGTTGCAACAAATACGTGGAAAGGACCTACAGCAATATCCGGGTCAGGAGGTCCCCATCCGTTTTGAATAGGACCGAACCAGCTGTAATGCAGGTATTGATTAGGCGAATCCGAATTATCCCGTGTTGCATTCGGGTCATTTGATACAGCAGGCAAAGTTTTGTTTTTAATTAATTCTAATGCGGCAGGGTCGGGAACATTTCCACGCTCGACTTCTTTATACAATATATTAATGTTTTGTGTTGGCGGCGGAAGCCGCATTATATCTACAGATACAGGTTTGCCGGATACACCGGGCGCCCCATCGGGATTATTCGCAAATGCAATATTTAGTAATGATAGCGACATAATCAGGTTGACGATTAATAAATAAATTATATTTTTTTTCATAATTTTAATATTTTTAATTAGAATATGATAACAAAAAGAAATCGAATAAAGATACAAAGAATTATATTAAACGTGTAAAAATAATAATATTATAAACTTTAACTTTAGCCAATAATAAAATATTTTAACGTTTCAAAATCATATTATTTTACAAAAAGAATTTATATTTTAATTTTATGTTACCACTTATATTCTTTTATATGTTCCTGGTTGATAAAAAATTTTTAAAACTAAAATGAAATCTATAAAATATTTATTTTTATACTGTTTTATATTCTTAAATATAAACTTTTTAAATGCCCAGGATTTTCCGAGTTCATATATATCAATGGGATTGGGCATAGCTGTTCCCGCAATCGAGGAGGATTTTCCGGAAGTTTACACACCGGGTCCCTCTTTGACAGTAGCTCTTAGTTTAAAAATGAGTGATAATATAATCGCCAAAGCGGAATTCGGATATAATCATTTTTATTTAAAAGAAAACTTGAATATTACAGGATTAGATATTTTAAGTTATAATATAAATTTGAATATTAGCAAATTTAATATCAAAGGTTTTACACCTTATGGAATTATAGGAATGGGAGCTTATACCTTGAGCGATTTCAGCTCCTCCCAAACAAATATCGGATTTAATTTCGGGATTGGAATATCGGGTTCTTATAAGAAAAAAGTTATTCCTTACGGAGAAGTTCAGATGGATTATAACTTAACATCCGGGTTTGTAAAAGGCTATGTTCCTTTCAGAATCGGGATAATTTTTAAATTATAAACTTAAAGTAATAATCAAAAAGGATAAATTATCAGGTTCTGAATATGTTTTTGAGAATAATTGAATGAAATTATTGATATTGCTCTAAAAAATAAAGCCAAAAACCGTTAAAAAACAGGTTTCTGGCTTTTAGGAGGAGAACAAATAAGATTTTTTTAATACACTTACTTTATATCTCGATTGATTTACTACTATCCTGAAATTTTAATAACCTATTACAAAAATATAAAGAATAATTATTATTACAATCAATAAAATGTAAAAAATTGAAAATAATTGTAACAATGCAAAACGAAAATTGTTAATAACGGTTAGTGATTTGTTAGTTTAAGTAATCTTTTAAACTTAAAATGATTCTTACTAACAGGATTTTACAGCTTTTAAACTTCAACGAAAAATACCAATTCCTCTGTTTAAGATATACATTCATAATAACCCTGATTAGAAGCGGTAAATAAAATTAGTATAAATCTTTGAATAATTAGTTTATTGATTATTCAGTAAATTGTTAATAAGTTTAATTACTTTACATTTCGTTGTTATTAGTTGTATTTTTTTAAGAAAATAGTTCTATCTAATATTTTTGTTCATCTTAATATTGAATTATATGAAAAAATTAATTATGGTTTTATCTGTTATAATATTATTTTCTCTTAATAGCAGCGCACAAGATACTTCTAACACAAAGCAAAAAATAAATAATGATTTTCTCAAAATAAGCAAAACACCTAATCATTTTTTGGTTGATGCCGGAAATGAACTCGAAGTTGCTTTTATAAGTGGAATCGGAGGTACTGCCTTAACCGGAATATTGATGACGGTATCTTTAAACCAAAAAAATGTGGATAGAATAAAAGATATAAATACATTTGTATATGTACCATTTATTGTAGGAACGGTTATCTCCATCGTAGAATTTTTAAATGCTACAAGTGATTTAAAGAAAGCCGGAAAATACTATTACAAATAGATGTATAGTAATTTGTTTCTTATTTATTCAAACAGAGGATTCTCAATAAATATTATGGTTCAAAAATATTTTAAATAAGGTCTTCAAACACAGATTATAGATTATACATTTTTTTATACACTAAATTACATTCTAAACATAAAACTATTATTAATCGAATTGCAATAAGTTGATTTTTTGTTTAATTTTAAATAATCAATACACGGAGAGGTGGCTGAGTGGTTGAAAGCGGCGGTCTCGAAAACCGTTATGGGGGCAACTCCATCGAGAGTTCGAATCTCTCCTTCTCCGCTCTTCAGTTGAATGTTTATAAAGTTGTAAAGTTTGTAAAGTTCGTAAGAAAAAATTTAGAACTCCTTATTTTACTTAATCAATAATACAGCTATCTGATATATTACCCTGGAATTATTATTTTATTTTTTTGTTCAGAATTTTAAAGTTTTTAAATTTAATTAAAATAAGGATATTATGGACAATATTCTGGAAAAAGCAAAAAATGCCGCCGGAGGATTGAAAGATAAAATCTCTGATTTCAAAGATAATATCTGGGGAGACGATGAGAATCAAATCTCCGAAGAATTCAAAGATGCAGGCAGAAACAAGATTCAGGATATGCTTAATTACATTGAATCTTCAAATGATCTGTTTACAAAATCAGGTTTTGAACTTATCGGGCTTGGAGTTTCACTCGCATTGACACCTGTAATTGTATCAACATTTCAATTTAACAAAAAAATATCCGACGAGGAAAGAGAAGTGTTACTGTGTGAAAGTAATGACAGAAAAATTATAAAGCTCATTATGAATTGTCTTTTTAAAGCGAATGATTTTGTGGATGGAATTAAAGTTGCAAATTATAAACTGGGGACTGTTGCAATTACTCTCGGGCTTTCACCGGGCATAAATGTAACGTTCAAGAAGCAATAGCACATTCATCAAGTTCGTCAGGTTAAGAACCTGGAGCTTTAACCGAAGAGGACGCAAAAAAAAATAAAAGGTCGCAAAGATATTAATAATTTTAAAAAAAACGCAAGTAATATTTTACCTGCGTTTTTTTTTAACTCATATTACTTATAAAGGAACTTTATCCTTTTAACCTTCTAACTTTTTAACCTTCTAACCTTCTAACTTGACAAACTTGACAAACTTATTTAATAATCACCATTCTCTTTGTATCTGTAAACTTATCTGCACTTAGCTTATAATAATATACTCCGCTGGACACACTGCTCCCGTCAAACGTAATTTCATAGGTTCCGGGAGATTGCTTTTCATTGACAAGTGTAGCAACTTCTTTTCCCAAAACATCAAATACCTTTAATATAACCAAAGCTTTATTATTATTTGTAACCTGATATTTAATATTTGTAGTCGGGTTAAACGGATTAGGATAATTCTGATACAGTGAATATTTATCCGGAACTTCACTCGATATTTTCCTGATACCAATGAAATCAGAGAGCGGTCTCTTCCATATTCCATTATTTGCTGTACCTGCCAAAATATAACTATATAAAATATAGAGAGAGACAATGGGAGGAGGATTATCAAATCCTTCATTCTTAAATGTCCACGTACTTCCATAATTTGTAGAAACGTAAAATCCACTTTCTGTTCCTGCTAAAATATTTTCATTTTTTGCCGCAAGAGCATAAACAGTTATACTCCCTATGGGATGAGCCCAATTTGTACCATTATTGGTAGTGTAATATATTCCATTATTTGATGTACCTGCAAAGACATAAGAACCTGTTACACAAAGTGATTTAACATACTGTGTACTAAGCGAAGTTTGAGTCCAGTTAGCACCATTGTTCGTTGAAATATAAACACCATAATTTACTGTCCCCGCAAAAATTGTCGAACCGTTTGTAGTAAGCGCCTGGACATTTTTATTATTCAGTGTGGTATGCGTCCATGAATTTCCATTATCCATTGAATAATATACGCCGTTATAAGTACCCGCAAATGTTCCAGTGTTTCCCCAGGTAAGAGAGCATATATATTCATTATCCAATGATGTTTGAGTCCAGTTAGTACCGTTATTAGTAGATATAAAAACACCGTTCGAATCTTTTCCGGCAAGAAAATTTGCATTGCTAACAGTAACAGCATGGACTGTACCTGAACCAAATGAAGTCCACTTCCAGCAATCCCCGTCATTTGTAGAATAAAATACTCCGTTTCCATTTGTTCCGGCAAAGTAATAAAAATTAGGTGTTGCCATCTTTCTGCCTAATGAATAAACCGAGTTATTCATTAAAGATGTCTGAACCCAGCTTGTACCATTATTGGTCGAACGTAGAACTCCTCCGTATTGGTCGACAGTTATATACATATTAGTTGAACCGCCAATTGCTATTGCATATATTATCCTGTCGTTAAGAAGAGAATATTGTGTCCAGTTAGTGCCATTATTTGTTGATATATATAAACCATCGGAAATTGTACCCACAAATAAATATGAACTGTTTACTGCAAGATAAGCAACGGTAACACTGTTAAGTGATGTTTGTGTCCAGTTTGTTCCATAATTTGTTGAGCGGTAAACTCCATTATAATCAGTCCCTACAAAAACTGTTGAACCATTGGTTGTGGTTAAAGCTCTGGCCGATTGAGTAAAAGATGTCAGCGACCAGTTCGTACCTCCGTTTGGAGATGTATATACTCCTGAAGTTGTAGCTGCATACATAGTACCTCCAAATAAGGCAAGTGAGTAGATAGCCATACCTGTAAGTGATGTTTGAGTCCAGCTAATACCGCTGTTGGTTGATTTATAAACGCCGTCCCAGTTTGTTCCTGCATAAACCGTAGTCCCGTTTACTTCAAGAGAAAATATTGTTTTATTGTTTAAAGACATTTGAGTCCAGTTCGCACCTCCGTTTGTGGAACGAAAAACTCCCTGTTCATCCGTACCCGCATAAACTGTCGTTCCATTAATGGCCATAGCATTAACCCATTCTGTATCTAAATTCGATATTGCCCATGTGCTCCCATAATTCGTGGAATAATAAATTCCCTTTCTAAAAGTACCTGCGATTACATCGGCACCGCTTGCAGCAAGGGAAATCGCATTAATATTAGCGGGTCCTATTGTCTTTGTCCACTGTGAAAAACAATCATTGCCCGGAATTATAAATTGAATGGAAATAACTAATATTAAATAGTAAAAGAATTTTCTCATTTTAGTTTTTATTTTTTTTATAAAAATGTTTTAAATATGTAACATTCAAAGATATTACTGTTTCAAAAATTTAATATAATATTTAAAAAACTATAATTTAAAAGCTGATATTGTGATTTGTGTGAAGCACTAAATAAAAAAATTAAAAAATAATTTATCACGTAATCCCGATAAATTAATTCAATAACTATTTTCCCTTTCTATAAATTAATATATTTTAAATTAATATAAAAGAAAAATAAAATTAAAAAAAAGATACTTATATTATAATAAAATAATAGTATTTCATTGAACAAAAAAAAATTATGTTTGGTAATAATCAAAGTAAAAGAAAAAACGCAAGTAATATTTTTACCTGCGTTTTTCTCAAAATTAAAACCTTTAACTAAATATAACCTTCCAACCTTTGATTTTACAAACTTTATAAACTTTTACTTAATTAGAAGCATCTTCTTAATCAAAATAAATTCATTACTTTCTAACCTGCAGAAATATGTTCCGCTTGCAAAATTTGTTCCGTCAAAATTAATTGAATATTTACCCGGATTTTTTATTTCATTAATTAAATCAGAAACTTCTTTTCCCGCAACGTCAAAAATCCTTAATGAAATATAACTTGTTTTTGGAATTTCAAAATTGATTTTAGTTATAGGATTAAAAGGATTCGGAAAATTCTGTTCGAGTTTATAATCCTGAATCTGAGAATTGGAAGAAGGATTTATTCCGGATATAGGAATAACATCTATGCCGCAATTTACAACAGATGTTGTTAATCCCGCATAAGAATAAGGGCAAGCACCCGAACTATAAGATCTTCTACCCTGACCGGGCGTTGATGATTGCTGAACGCTATAACCCGAATATGTCCCGCTGGCTCCGCACTGCTCGATTTGTACAACCAGACTCTGTACCGGATTATATGCGTAAACGTGGTCTAATGTCAATTCCAGCCATGTATCCGCAGCAGCCGATAATTGTATACTTGACCTTTGATAAACGGTATCCCAGGTTTCGCTGTAAAAAGAACCTGTTGGTAATACGAGAAGTGAAGTCTGGCTGAATAATATTCTAAAATTTGTATATGTTACCGGACCTAAAGGATATCCGGTTGAAATTCTGATATAATATTTTGAAATATTTCCGGTAATAGCGGGTGAGGGTTGATTAAATTCATTTGGTGCTATTAATGTCTGAGCCATCTTACCCGCAGCTACATTTAATGGAAATGAATTGTAGGAAGTGCCGTTATTGTAATTGTAATATTGTGGAATTTGAGAAAGTATTAATGAAGTAAACGCAAAAAATAAAACGATTGAAAATGTACAGAATTTAAACATTCCATTTTCCTTTCAAATTGAAAATTAAAGAAAATATTTTTAATTATTTAGAAATATAATAACTTTACAAACTTTATAACTTTACAAACTTTAAGAACTTACTTAATCATCACCATTCGTTTCGTATCCGTGAACCCATCGGCTTCGAGCTTGTAATAGTAAACGCCGCTTGCCATTTTAAACGGCTCCCATTTGAATTCGTAAGTTCCGGCATTAAGTTTTGAATTAACTATCGTAGCAATTTCAGTTCCTATTAAACTATAAATTTTTAAAGTTACATTAGAATTATTTACAAGACTGAATTTTATTGTTGTCGATGGATTAAAAGGATTAGGATAATTCTGATACAATGTAATCTTATCGGGTATTACAGAAGAATAATTATAAGCATTAGTTGTAAACCATTGATTAAAAAGAACCTGCAGTGAATCAATCGGGTCCCTATTTACCGGGGCATTCAATACTTTTAAATTTAAAAATAATGTACCGGTTGTATCACCCGGTTTTGCTACTCTTATAAATGATGACTCAGAGGAAGTGTTGCGAACGGCACATCTTGTATCAGCGCCTACTACTTTTGCACCCTGTAGTGCTGCCATTAATTTTTCAGCAAGTGTTCCAGTGCATCTGTTGAATCTCGCCTGCATGGAATCAAGAATCCTCGAGCCCAGCAAAATATTTCCCTGAATTGTATATGTAGGACCTATTATATGTCCTTTCCAATCCGTACAATTTGTACCAGTATATGCCGCCATCCTTCCACCGCCGAATAAATCAATCACTCCGTATTGCCTGACAGAAGGATTGCTCTGTGAATCGTGAGCAACAACCGAATCGATAATTTGCTGCGGCGATAGATGAAGATTCATTAAGGACCTCGCATAATTTTGATTTGCCGCGAGCCATGATGCCTGCGTATGCACGACTCCCCATCCCGGATGTACGTCAGTCAGTATTGTTACATCTGTTACGCAGGAAGCGCCCGCACTGCCCACCTGACCTGTAACGGGGTCAATAGCTGTAATAGAAAATGTATCCTGTGAAAAAGATTTATTAAACGATAAAAGGAAAAAAAAATAAGAAGATTTGAAAATTTCATACGATAAAAATTTAATTTAACTAATATAATATCTATAGTTTTAAGAAAACATATAAAAGAATTGAACACAATAATTGTGAATTAATATTGGATTTTTGGCATTAATAAAAAACTATCACTCATTATCAGATTGTAAAGGAGATTTCGAATGAACATAAAAATAAAAATTTAGCTCATTCCCAACCCGGAGATTGAGAATAAGCTGCATATAATTTAAAATATTAATTCCTAATATTAACTAAATTTCCTACTGCGTCTTTATGAACCATGAAGTCCATTATTTTTAATTTCACATAATCTTCGTGATAAAAATAATATCCTTTTGGTTCAACATTTTTTGAACCCGCACCTGAATCTTTTATTAAAAACCAGTCTTTTCCATTTTTAGTCATATATCCGACCATATGTAAACCATGGTCATCGCCTGTCGTTCCGTTGCTGAACCTGAATTCACGTGCATCGTCATTAATATATTCGGATGGAATATCAAACGTCGGAATGATGGCACATTTCACATGAGAATCATATCCGGGCTCGGAAACGTCACCACCGATAGCGATTGTATATCCGTTCCTGATTGCATTTTTTATTAACTTCATATAAGTCTCGAGCGGAACATTGTAATAATCTTTGCTGTGCCACCAGTTATCGGGTACCGTATATTCAACTTTTTGATTAAATGGCTCCTGTGAATAAGAAACTATATCCACATAATCATCCACTTTTAATTTCATTACGTTTTGATAAAATTCTTTTGGAGTATATTCGCTTCCGTCATAATTTACTTTCGTAGGCGGAGTTCCGAGATAATGATTCATAATATCTTTGATTGTTGCTACGGCTTCTTCTTCATTCCATGAATTATTTTTCTTTATCGTCTGCAGGTAATTATTCATTTCGTCGAACAATTTGCTGTGGTCATGATAAACCTGATCGGGAAGTAAACCAGTATATGATTCAAGCGGAACTGCACCGTATTTTTCATAAATTCTCGGAACCGCATTTCCTTCGGAACCTTCACCAAATACGGAATTTCCTCGCTCCTGAACGAACCTTCTTGTCTTTTCAACATATTCCCAATACACTGTGAATATAACGGAAAGTTTGATTTCTTTTTTATGCAACCTGTAAATTTCGGATTCAAAAAATGAAGTTGTGGAAAATGCCCAGCATGTACCGGTTTGTCCCTGTGATACAGTCGGATTGTGCCAGTAAGATGTGAATTCAGATAACGATTTCGGCAAATCCATTCCTGTGAAATCAACTCTTAAAACTTTATTATTGACTTTTGCCGGTGTATTGTATGTTTCGATTTCTTTAGTCATCTCTTCATAGAATTCACTTTTCGGTTCTACAAAGATTGCTTTGGTCTTTTCATTTTGTGAATAAGATTTTGTTCCCGCAAATATTATTGTAAAGGATAAGAAATAAAATAAATATTTTTTCATACAGAATTTTCCTTAATTAACTAAATTGAATTAATAAAAATATATATGTAATATTAGCTAATTAAAATTAAAATTCCGTATAATTATTTATGAACAACTTTATTAAGATTCTTATCATTTTATTATTTCCTTTGATTTCTTTAAAATCGCAGACTCATTTTCCGGAAAACCCTGTTCCTTATACAACTGCAAAAGAGAAATCCGAAAGCTTTGCAAAGAAAATGGAACAAAGAAAAAACTCTCTTGTTAAAAATGTAGAATTTCGCTCCGTTGGTCCGAGCGTAATGAGCGGAAGAGTTGTAGACCTTGAAGTTTCTCCAAATGACCCGACAATTTTTTATGTCGCTTATGCTTCCGGCGGATTGTGGAAAACAGTTAACAATGGTCTTTCATTTACACCTTTATTTGATGATGAGTCCACAATTTCAATCGGCGATATCGCAGTTGACTGGAAGACAAATACAATATATGTCGGAACAGGGGAAAATAATTCAAGCAGGTCTTCATATTCCGGAACGGGGATTTTTAAATCTACGAATAATGGAAAGGACTGGGTAAATATTGGTTTGGAGGAAAGTCACAGGATAGGGAGAATTGAAATTGACCCGAATAATTCTGACCGGATTTGGGTTGCTGTTCTCGGACATTTGTTTTCTCCAAATCCCGAAAGAGGGATTTACAAAACTATTGACGGTGGAAAAACATGGAAACAGACTTTATATGTAGATGATAATACGGGCGGAATAGATTTAGCAGTTAATCCAGAAAACACAAATATTGTTTATTCCACGATGTGGTTTCGTGAAAGGCGTTCATGGGATGGATATGAAGCCGGCAAGACTTCGGGGATTTATAAAAGCACGAATGGCGGAGATAACTGGACGCTGATAAGCGATACGGGAAGCGGATTTCCCGCAGGTGATGGAATCGGCAGAATCGGGCTTGCATTATATCCGAAAGATCCGAAAATTATTTATGCATTGCTCGATAATCTCGGACACAGGGAAAAAGTTAAAAAAGAAGACGAACCGAAAGTGACTAAGGAATTATTAAGACATATCTCAAGAGAAGATTTTTTGAAATTAAGTGAAGATGATTTAGATGAATATCTCGATGAGAATGACTTTCCGGAAAAATACACTGCGAAAGTTGTTTTCGATATGGTAAGAAGTGATAAAATAAAACCAATTGCACTCGTAGAGTATCTTGAAGATGCTGAAAGTGTAATGTTCGAGACAGAAGTTATCGGAGCCGAAGTTTACCGCTCCGATGATGCCGGCGCCACCTGGAAAAAAACTAACGACGGATATATTAATGATATGTTTTATTCATACGGATATTATTTTGCAAATATTAGAGTATCACCGACTAATCCTGATAAAATTTTCGCTCTTGGAGTTCCTGTAATAAAATCCGATGACGGCGGAAAAACTTTTAAATCCATTAAGATGGATAATGTTCACGCCGATAATCACGCAATGTGGATTGACCCGAAAAAAGACAGTCACATAATTTTAGGAAATGACGGTGGTGTAAATATCACCTATGATGATGGTGACACGTGGTTCAAGGCAAACACACCAGCAGTCGGACAATTTTATTCAGTTAATATCGATATGGATAAGCCCTATAATGTTTACGGCGGGTTGCAGGATAATGGAGTGTGGTACGGACCAAGCACGTACAAAGTGAATGAAGGCTGGTATTCTTCAGGTGAATATCCTTATAAGTCTTTAATGGGAGGCGACGGAATGCAGGTTGCAATCGATACGAGGGACAATACAATTTATACAGGTTATCAGTTCGGAAATTATTTTAGATTCAAAAGAGGCTCAAGAGATTATAAATATTTCACACCAAAACCCGATATCGGTGAAAAGCTTTACAGGTATAACTGGCAGTCCCCTATACAGATTTCAACTCACAATCAGGATGTAATTTATTTCGGTTCAAATAAATTATTCAGGTCGTTTGATAAAGGTGAAAAGTTTGATGTAATATCGGGAGATTTAACTAACGGGCAACGGAAAGGAAAAGTACCATTCGGAACATTAACTACTATTCACGAATCATTATTGAAATTCGGATTGATATATACGGGAAGTGATGACGGTGTTGTAAGTGTAACAAAAGACGGCGGAAATTCGTGGGATAAAATTTCTGATAATCTTCCGCAGAACTATTGGATAAGCCGTGTTCAGGCATCGGCGTTCGATACCGGAACAGTTTATGTTTCTCTGAATGCATTCCGGTGGGATAATTTCGAACCTCAGCTGTATCGTTCTACAAATTTCGGAAGAGACTGGGAAAGAATCGGAAAAAATTTACCTCTCGGCTCTGTAAATGTTGTAAAAGAAGACCCGGTCAATAAAGAGGTAATTTACGTCGGAACAGATATGGGAGTTTATGTTTCACTCAATACGGGCAAAGATTTTATGGAATTGTATAAAAACCTCCCGAACGTGCCCGTTCACGATTTGGTGATTCATCCGAGAAATAAGGAGCTTGTAATCGGAACACACGGACGCTCGATTTATATTGCGGATGTTCAGTACATACAAAAATTAGATGAAGAAATGTTGAAAAAATCTCTGAACATTTTTGATATTAATCCTGTGACTTATAATAAAAGCTGGGGAAAGAAAACTTACACGTGGGGTGAAGCACATATTCCCGAAATAAAAACCGTATTATATTCGGGTTCAAACGGCAATGCAACTATAAAAATCAAAACTGCGGATAACCTTATTCTAAAGGAGTTCCGGCTTGATTTAGATAAAGGTTTAAATTTCATAAAATACGATTTATCTGTCGATACAAATAAAGTCGATGATTATAAAAACATTCTGAATGAAAAAAATAAGTTTACTGTTAAGACGGCTGAAAATGGAATTACATATTTAATCCCGGGAAAATATGAAATTGAAATTACAATAAACGGCATAACCGAATCCAAAGAGTTCGAGATAAAAGAACCTAAAAAAGTGAAAAGAGGTGAAGAATAAAATAGCCTGAGATACAATAAATACGGTAGTTTTGAGGAAATCGCTTTTTAATGAAATAATAAATTAAATATTGCTTTTTAAATAATTCAGTGTTATTTTTGTCTTTAAGACAAAACATTTTCATTAACTTAAAAATATAAAGATATGAACAAAGAAGAACTCATTGCGAAGTTAGCCGGTGATGTAGAAATCACAAAAGTACAAGCAAGGGCTACGTTAGATGCTTTAATGGACACAGTAAAGAAGACCTTGAAAAAGGGTGACAAGATTGCATTAGTTGGCTTTGGTACATTCCTTACCGGAAAGAGAAAAGCACGCAACGGAAGAAATCCACAAACCGGTGCAACAATTAAGATTGCTGCTAAGAAAACAATTAAATTCAAAGCAGGAAAAGAATTCGATAAATTTATTAATGGCAAGAAATAGTTCAGGCTTTATTGAGACATTAAGGCATTATGAGAACTTTTCATAATGCCTTTTTTTTGCTTATTGTCATTCCAGCGGAAGCTGGAATCCAGACGAAACATAAGGCTCTTGTTTTTCCAACCCTTTGTTCCCAAATGCCTGCCCCGACTTGTCGGGGTCCACTTTAGGAACGCAAGTAATTTTAATGACGAATCCCATTACTTTATCACCATAAATTTTCCGACTTTTTCGGGGACTGAGTTGCCGTTGGAGTCTTTGCCTTCAGCCCGGTATATATAAATGCCTGTCGGAATATCGCCGCCGCGATTGGTCTTCAAATCCCACTGTACTCCCCCATTGTTGCTGCTCGTTTCGACAGAAGCGATATATACTCCCGTTAAATCGTAAATGTAAATAATTGTGCTCTTAGTTAAATTCGCAAACGTTACAAAATTTTGATTAGAATTCTTACTGTAAGGATTCGGATAAACAACAACATCATTTAAATTTTCTTTTACAAACGATAATCCGAAACTGCTTCCTGCACCGCTCACAATTTTAATTCCATTGAATGACATTACATTATATACATGCAAATAATAATTTCTTCCGCTCGCGCCTACCGTTCCGCTTCCGGATAGATTGAGGTAAATTATGTTTTTAGAAATTAAATCCAAATCAACCGATGCTACTTTTAATGCAAATGGTTCAAATGTATAATTATTTATGTTCGTTGCACTTGTTGAATCCACATTTAAATTAAATTCAACTTTTAATTTATTCTTATCAGCTAGAGTTACATTTTTTATGTAAAAAGAACCCGTGTCGGTTTGATTTACAACTAACGATATTGAATTCGAATCAACAGGTGAGCCGTAAAAATCTTTTAATGCATTGGTTTTCAAAGTATAATTTCCGTTTGGAATTCTGCCTCCGTACGATACAAAATATTCAAATGGAGATTTCAATCCTATGTTAACCGGATTGCCAAGATTAGGTATTACAATTGAATTCATCTGCGGAATAATGAGATTAAGCTTTTGAGAAAATCCGATTGTAATAAATCCATTTCCGGAATATACTGCATTGATGAGTTTCGATTTATTGTGTACGAATACTGTAACCGCGTTTGTGAGTTTGCTTTCCCTGAAGCTATTGTTTGTATCGATGGAACTAATTTTATAAAAATAATTTTTTTTGTTTATAACATTATTATCAAAATAATTATTTGAAAATGCTGAATCATAAAGTAAATAATTTTGAAGTGAATCGTTATCAGCCCTGTAAATCCTGTAATAATCAGCATTGGCGACCGCATAGAAACTAATCTGTACTTTGTTTGAATCGAGACTGTAAGCCGATAAATTCAAGGGTGTTGCGGGTCCCGTGAAAGGAATATCTTTTTCAAAAAATACGAGCGAATCCTGCATTGTGTTAATTCCGATTTCATTTATGCCGTTGTTATCGAAATCATAAACAATCTGATTCACTGAATTGATGTTTGTTTTATAAAATATAGTTTCGAATTTCTGTGATGAGTTATTAAATTTCATAATATAAAAGCTCTGACCGCAATTAATTAATATTTCATCTTTATTGTCATTATCTATTTTCCCTGATTGCGTTGAAACCTCAGAATTCGGGATATAATTATAAATATCCACTCTATCAAGAATTGAATATTGATTAATGCCTGTAGCTTTATAAACATAAAGGCTGTAATACTGCACCAAATCTGTTGAATTGCTTATCGTGCCGATTGCAAATTCTTTTTTCCCATCGCCGTCAAAATCTCCGCTTACGATGTTATCGCCTTTTAAAGTTCTGTCGAGGCTATCCGTGAACACACGCACAAAATTATTTGAAGTAGTATTTTTATAAATATTCAATCCGAGTTTCTGAATATTACTTCCTGTACCCGAAAAATAAGTATCTATGAAAAATATTTCTGTTTTGCCGTCGCTGTCAAAATCTTCCACTAAAACATTTTGTGAATTCGCCTGCGAAGTTGATGTTGAATACGGGAGATTCGCAATTTCTGTAAAATTATTATTCGTGTTCTGGAGAATTCTTAATCCCGTTTTACCAAAACCGAGAACTTCTTTTTTGTTATCACTATTAACATCCGCAAAACGTGCAGACCAGAAATTATCATTGCCCTCGTCGCTGAATATTTTAATTGTGGGAAGCTGTCCTGTTGCGGGCGCTTCGTATATATCGCCGTTCCTACCGGTAGATGTTAACAAATCATATTTTCCTGTTCCGTTCAAATCGGCTAAATCACGAGCAACCGTATAATCACCCCAGTTATCATTTGATATCTTTGAAAATGTTCCGCCGGAAAATTCATATACATTCAATCGTAAATTATTTTTTATATCATTCAGAAATAAATCTTTTTTTCCTGTGTTATGGATATCTATGACTGTATTGCAAATCTGGTTTGATGTAAGAGAATAATTTTTGCTCGGATAACCGTAAAGATTAAACTGACTCTGAGTTATGAAATGAAAAGAAGTGTCGTTAAGGTCGGTTGTCTTTCCATTTAAACCCTGAGCTTCAATATAATATTCATAATCAGTTTGTGGAATCAATTCGGCACTTCTCAGCAAAGCGAAATGGTCAAATGAAACAAAACCCACGTTATGGGATTCAGCATCGGCATAAATAAAATTATATGGCTCGTTAACGTTTTTTCGTTTATAAAATACTTTTGCAGAAGTTTTCTTATCTGTTGAAAATAATATAAGACGTGAAAAATTATCTTTGTCGATTAAATCTCCGTTTGAATAATTAATAATATTCGGAGCAACTTTATCTTTGTATATTATCATTCTGTGCTCAATTGTCCTCCCGTTAATTGTATTCATCGCCAACCGCAGTGTGTAAGCAGTATCCGGAAGATTCGTCAGATCGAGATGGCATACTGTATCTTTAATGACCTGTGATGATATATTTGAAAGAATCGGAATAAAATTTTGAGGATTCTCACCGATACCATAAAATACAGAATATGAACTGAACAACGGAGAAGCGGCAGTTAGATAAACGGGAATAATATTAGAAACAGTTGAGAAATCCTGAAACGGATAATAAATTCTTACAACCGAAGGATTGTTCAGATTATTCAGGGCATTAAATGCATTTACTCTCCCGGAGGAATAATTATGGTCCCATCCGATTTGACCTGGGAAAAGATCAGTAGAAGATGTAAGAATTCCCCGAATCTCCTCATTCTTAAGATTACTGTTTTTAGAAATCAACAATGCGGAAATTGCAGAAACAATCGGAGCGGAAAATGATGTTCCGCTTATGTGAGCATAATTATTTCCATACTGACTTTCACCTTTTCCTAAAATTGAAGTTGTTAATATGTTTGAGCCCGGAGCGTAGATATCCACCGTTTCACCGTAAGATGAAAATGAAGCTCTTCGGTCAAGTTCATCAGAAGCACCGACTGATATTACCTCGTCGAATGCAGAAGGATAATGAAGCACGTCTGTTGCATCATTGCCGGCAGAACAAATGATTGTTATGTTTTTAGAATATGCATATTTTATTACATCACGAATAAGTCCGCTGTAAATATAATCCCCGAAACTAAAATTAAACACTTTCGCGTTCATCATAATGCCGTATAATATCGCAGAAGCAACGACATCATCAAAACCGTTTCCCTGGTAATCGAATGCTTTTAAAACAAGAACTTTGCAGGATGGTGCGACGGATGCAATACCAATCCCGTTATTAAAACCTGCACAAATAACACCCGTAACGGAAGTCCCGTGTGAAAAGTTATTATCATCAGTCGGGTCATTATTATTTGAAACAAAATTCCATCCTCTCCAGTCATCTACAAATCCGTTGCCGTCATCATCAATTCCGTTATTTGGATTTTCATTATAATTTATTTTAAAACAATTTTTCAAATCGGGGTGGTCGAAATCAAGTCCGGAATCAACAACGCCAATAATTACAGTCGAATCTCCTGTTGTAATATTCCAGGCAGATTCCATCAATATTTTTTGTAAATAATATTGCTCGCTGTAATAAGGATCGTTCGGAGTTATATTATTATTTACAATAGAATTAAGACTTATTTTATTATTTATATGTATATAGTCAACGAACTCATTTTTGGAAAAGCTTTTCAAAGCCGGGCTTAAATTAGCAGAATTTATTTCGGCGGTATAGATTTTATCGAATCCAAAAGTATTTATATCTTCCTGTTTAATTTTATTAAGGAATCTTGAGAAAAGCAGTTTTGAGTTATCAATTCCATATTGCCGGGAAAGCTTTGCTATACTTGTGTTCCCGGTCTTTGTTAAATTTGATTTGTAATTATTTAATATCTCCGGCGGCGTGTTTGATTTAAATTTAATAATAATTTTCTGGGATTGAGAATAAACTAATCCTGTGTATAAAACCGTCAATATTAAAATTGTAAATAATTTTTTCATATAATGCTATAAATATGACAGCTCAAATCTTTTTGAATTAATATTCAATTAATAACAATATTAATAGACTAAACATGTTTTTTAATTCTTTATTCTTAATTTATAATTCTTAATTATCATAAAATTCTTTATAATCCACTTTTTTAACTTCTTTTAAAATCCAGTTATCCCTGTCAAATAAAACGTTTTTAATATTTCCTCGTACAGGTTGTTCGAACTGTTGTCTTTTTTTAAGATTGTAAAATTTTAATTCCTGCTCGCCATCATCAGTTACAACTGTTATCCTTATTGGCATTTTATAAACGTCATAGTCTGATTGTTTTTGCTCCACATTAATTCTTAAAGTATGCACTTCGGAATTTTTATCTCCCATAAAATCATCGACCTTGTAAGAATATTCATACGACGGTCTTCCTGTACCTTTAAAAATCCATTCGTCAAAAAACGCAGATAAATCAAGTCCGGATACTTCTTCACACACAGCTTTAAACTGGGAAGTGTTTGCATTCTTATATTTATACTTATCATAATAAGTGCTGAGGATTTTAAAAAACACACTATCTCCAGTAACACCTCTTAACATATGAAGACACCAGGCACCTTTCTGATACACAACCGAACTGAAAATAAATCCCGAAGGATTATAAACGGTTCCCCTGAAAAGTCCAAAATCTTTATAACTCATTTCTGTCTTTAATATCTGCTTGCCTTTCAAATGTTCATCCCATAGCACTTCTCCGTAAGATGCGAATCCTTCATTAAGCCAGATATCTTTCCATGATTCAGGTGACACAGCATCTCCGAACCACTGATGTACGAGTTCGTGAGCAACAATAGATTCATTTGAACCATTACCCGTAACAAGAGTATATCCCATACTTGTGAGAGTCTGGTGTTCCATTGCGCCTCCTCTCCAGCCAAACATTGCCATTCCGTATTTTTCGTTTATAAATGGATATTCGCCGAACAACGTTGCAAAAGTATGAATCATTTCAGGAGTCTTTATCCAATCCTTTTTTGCAGCCTTTGTATATTTGGGATATGAAAAATATTCCAATGGCATTTTTTTACTTGTATCGAGTGCAACATAAACCGTATCCCACCTGTCATATTTTGCGACTGTAAAAGATACGAGATATGATGATATCGGATAGTTTGAAACCCAATCGAATATTTTATCTCCTTTCTCTGATGTAGTAACATCTTTCAGAATTCCACTCGAAGCCGCCATGTAATCAGGCGGTACAGTAATTCTTGTTTCGGCAAGAAATTTATCTGTCAGGATATCCTTGCATGGCCACCAGGCAGGGGCAAAGCTCGGTTCGCTTAAAGTATATACTACTTCGTTATCATCAATTTTTTTTGAAGAGAATGAATCGAATCCGTTATCTTTAGGTTTGCCTTCATAATTTATTTCGATTGTAAAATCCTGTTTATTTGTTAATTTTCCTTTAGAATTAATTACAAGATAATTTTTATAATATGATTGTTCAATTTTACTGTCGCGTGGAGAAGAGAAATTAGCACCCTGATAAAATTCGGCTTCGATGTTGTCAATTTTCACATAATTAACTTTCAAATTGGAATACAGATTTAGATAAATCTGGTTCAACGTATCGGACAAATCCTGAGAGGTAATATAAACAGTTCCATAAAGTTTTTCATCATTGAAATCATACGAAAGGTCAAGTTTACATTTTTGAACATCGAACTGATTTTGCATAGCAATGATTCTCGGGTCATCTTCTCTTTCAGGGTCACCGTATTTCAATTGAATATATTTATCGGCAAGCAGGTGTACAATTTTTTTGAGATTTTGTTTTGTAACTTTTGCCCTGATAGTACTAACAGTAAAAGAGCAGGAAATAATAATAAGTATATACACAAATATAATAATAAGAAAAGGCGACGTTTTTTTCATAAATTTAATAAATTTATTTTGGTTGTTCATAATTTATCCCGAATCAAGAAAACCTTTATTATCATAAAAATATATTAACGTATATTAAATAAAAATGGAATTTCTTTAAATGCTATAAATAGTTAAGTTTACTTAAATCAATCAGCCAAATGAATAAATCATTACTTTTCTTTATATTGTTTCTTAATTTTTTCGCTTTCACATTTTCTTCCTGCATAAATATCGAACGCGATATTAAAATAAACAAAGATGGCTCCGGAACAGAAAAAATTAGTATGAATTTAGGGAAAGAATACTTTGATTATCTGTATAGTCTTATACCGGGAAAAACAGGGAATTTCAGATTTGTCTTAGATTCTTTGTACAAAAGCGATTTTTTGACAGATATGGTAAAAAAAGATTATTCGGAAAAAGAAGGAGTGAATTTTATTGATGCAAAATCCGAACTTGAAAATGATTCATCCCTGACGACAATTATAGAATACAAATTTGACAATGTTAAATACATTGATAATTCTCTCAAACCTATTGGTGATAAATCCGGTACAGACTCTAAAAAAACTAAGACAGAAGTATTTTTTAAGGAGGAGGGCAGCAAAGTAATTTTTAGGTATAATTTCATCCGGAATAAAAATATCGATTCAACTTACAATATTGATTTATCTGATTATTTTAAGAACGATAAAATAACGGTTAATATTGAATTTCCTTATGATGTAATCACTTCGAATGCAAATTATACCGACGGAAGAAAATTAACATGGGAAATACCGATTAATTATTTTTTGGAAAAAAATAAAAAATTCAGTCTTAAGGCTGAGATGAAAAAGTAATTACATCAATAAACTCTTTTACCGTTTGAAAAGGTCATTTCGACCGACGCGGATTTTATATCTTTTTTTTCTATTTCAAATAAATCATTCCGCAATATAATTATATCAGCAAATTTTCCTGTTTCAAGATTGCCGTGGATATTTTCTTCAAAACTTGCAAATGCATTATTAATCATATATGCTTTTAAACAGTTTACCAGGTCAATACAATATTCGGTATTAAAACCGGCGGGGAATCCTTTTGCCTCACGTGTCACTGCATAATAAATCGTTTCGAAAGGATTTTCACTTGCAACCGGAAAATCAGTACCGAAGCATACTTTACCCCCGTCATCAATTATTTTTTTGTAAACGTGTGTAGTCCCGGGTTCCTGCAGTTTTTCTGTTGCTGTTTTGGCATCCACGAATAAATGAGATGGCTGAACGGAAGTTACAATTCCGAGCTTTTTAAATCTTTGTAAATCCGATTGTTTAATATGCTGTGCGTGTTCAATCCGGAATCTTCGGTCACGTTTACCGTTTTTTACAATAAGCATTTCCACAAAATCAAGTAATTCACTGACAGCTTTATCCCCAATGGCATGAACTGCATTCTGGTAACCGGCTTTATCTGCCTCGAGCGCAAGTCTTTCAAATTCCCCACTGTTAATAAAATCTGTTCTGACTCCGTTATAATTTTTCCCGATGTAATTTTTTTCAAAATAAGCTGACTCGCTCGACAGGGAGCCGTCGTAAAACGATTTGAAAGAATTTATTTTAAAATTTTCTTTGAAATCACCGAACGCCAACCGGTATTTTTCAATTATGTGGAAATCCTCAAGCGGAATGATTGCATTTATCCGCAATGGCAATAAATTCTGCTCCAGTAAATATTTATAAATATCAAAATACTCAGTCCAGAAAATATCCGAAATAGATGTTATGCCAAGAGAAAATAATCTCTCAACTTCATTTCTTATCGAAGTTATAATTGAATCTGATGATTTTTTGGGAATAAGGTCTAACACATAGTACATTGCTCTTTCCTTTAATTCGCCTGTCAGAATCCCTTCTGAATCACGTATAATTTCGTCATCTCCGAATTTACCGGTCATATTTTTAATTCCCGATAATTCAATTGCCTTTGAATTAACAACGAAAGAATGCAAATCAATTCTGGAAACAGCAACCGGTATTTCCGGGCAAATATTATCGAGTAAACTTTTATCCACAGAAAATTTTTCGTTGAAATTTGTTTCCGTGAAATAGCCTCCCGTTATCCATTCGCCCGGTTTTATTTTTTCCCTGTAAAAATTAATCCTTTTACTAAAATCACTGACTGATGCAGCATCACTCAAATCAAGTTCATTGCGCATTAAAGAACCTCTTATAAAATGCATATGACCATCCGTAAATGCAGGCAGAATAAGCTTTTTCTCTGCGTCAATTACTTCGTTATAATCTTTCTTATTCGTGTCAATATTTTTTCCAATAAATATAATTTTTCCTGAGCCGGAATCGAATCCTATCGATTCTGCAAAGTTAGTCTCTCCTATCCAGACTTTGGCGTTATATAATAATGTTTTCATTATAATTTATTTTGGTAGTTATATATTTTAATTGTAGTGATAACATTTTAATTATTATAATAATTAAGTTAATTAATTAATGTTAATTTTGTAATTATCAATTGAAAGAGGTTATTCGGATTTCAACCTCTCCCCTTCCCCCTCTCCTACAAGGAAAGGGGAACTGTATTTTATATAAAATAAAAAACCTTTATCAATTCTTTAAGGAATTAATAAGGAATTAATAAAGGTTTAAAAATAAACTGAAAAATATTTTCTATTTAATCAACATAAGTTTTTTTGTATCAGTAAACGCACTTGATTCCATTTTATAGAAATACATTCCGCTCGATAAACCTGTTGAATTAAAATCAACAGAGTAGAATCCCGGAGTTTTAACTTCATTCACCAATACTGTGACTTCACGACCAAGAATATCATATACTGATATTTTAACCGGACCCTGTTTTGCAATAGAATAATTAATTCTTGTAACCGGGTTGAACGGGTTAGGATAATTTTGTTCAAGTGAATATTTAGCCGGTGTCAGTTCAATATTACCAACGGAATTTATTATATCAGCACAATAAGTATAAAGTTTAATGTCATCAACATGCCAGCCCTGACTCGTGGTACTTGCATCACTTTGAAATCTGAATCTGATTTTGAATTGTGCTGAGCCATTAGCATAAGAAGTTAAATCGAACGCCTGCTGTGTCCAGGTTAAGTTAGAACCATTCCACGAACGTACAGTTACCCATGTTGTGCCGTTATCATTTGACGTCTCAAGATAGCAATAATCAAAACCGATTTCTGTACTATACATTTGCCAGTATGTTAAATAAACAATCGGATTAGTAGACGTGTTTATCGGGTTCGTAAGAACCATCCAGTTATTCGCATTATTACCATAAGCATTACTTGCATTATCGGCAAATGAATGCGAAGAAGAATGATAAGCATTTGTTACAACCTGCCATGTTGCCGGTGTTCCGCCTGCCGACCATCTTGTGAATCCGTTTTCCGCACTATCTGCTAATGCCAAAGTACCATTGCCAATCAGGCAGTAAACAGTTTTTGAATAAACGAGTGAAGTATCACTTTGTTTAACTGTTATTAAAACCGGAATTCCGCAGTTCATGGGAGCATTTGCCGCAATCGTAAAGTTGAATGTCGTGCTATCAGATGAAAAAGCGGGCATGCTTGCTTTGTTATATAATTGAACAGGTATAGTTATATAATTAGTATTCAAAGGAATACACTGCACTTTAACGTTAGATGCTGTTGAAATTCCCTTATTAGAAAATACAACTTTAAAATTTCCGCTGCCACCCTGATTGTATGTTTGTTGATTAAATGCAGCAGTAACCACATTCACCCAGGCGCCTGCAACCAATGAAATATATTGATTTGGCCAAAGCATATCCTGAGCATCGGGTATTATTTCTGTTTGAGAGGGCCAAAAATCTGTTCCGGATTCAGGTGTCAGTACAAAGATATGTTGTCCTGATGTATGACCTGAATCATTGTAATACCAATCATCCGAACCTCCCCTGATATAATAACCAAGAACCTGAAAAGCAGTACCTGTACGATAACCATTATATATCGTCATATCTGACATAAACCTGTTAAAGATTGCATCATCGGGAGTAGGATTCGGATCGCTCCATGACCATGGTTTAAAAATGTCATTTCCGTATGTGTGTCCACCTAAACCTGTTTTAAAATTTCTCGAGATTACAAAATTCTCCACGTTTTGTACTTCTATTTCAGAATTAGGCGATGTTCCTCTGTAAGTACCGGAGCCGCCGCTGCACTGGTCTGTGCTTGAACCCCCATTTGTTGAATTCCAATACTGATAAATACCAAAATTTCTGTTTAAATCAACCGGTCCGCAGCTACCTGTTGTTATATGTCTGTTGCATCGCCACTGACCACCTCCGTTCGGATTCGTGGTTTCATTATATACATAACCATCCGGATTAAAAATCGGAATCCAGTAAATTTCACGATTGTTCAATATAAAAGTTGCAATAGGGTCAATATTATAATTTTCAAATAACCAGTACATATAATAAATCTGTGCTTCCATACCTTCAGGTTCGCGAGCATGAATAACAGCGTGCATTAAAACTTCAGGTCTTCCGGTTGGGGCATCCGGATTATGTGTAACCCGTACGCACCACTGAGTCCTGTTTTCAATTGTATTTCCAATAGAAAATTTAGCTGATATTAAATTCGGATATTGCAACCGCATTGAATCAAGCCTGGCGACCACTTCCGAATATTTTAAGAAACCACCCATTGTTCCGTAAATCGAATGAACAATATTATCTTTAATATAAGCCTGATGCATTGCAGCCTGCATTTCAGCTTCAGTCATTTTTGGAAGACTTTTATAATATTTATCCCAGTCGTCAATTGTTACCTCATACGGAACACCTGAATTTTTTAATAAATTGATTTCATATTCCGAAAGCCACGTTTCAAAATATCGGCCCGGTTTATAAATTCCGCCATCCGTGAATAAGCCTGCATCCTGCATCTTTTGAAAATCGGAAGTACGTGCAGTATATATTCTCACCCTGGAATATTTTTGTTGTTCTTGGCTGTATACTTTCTGTGAAAAGAGGTTACAAGGAAAAAAGTATAAGACAAAAAACAAAAGTAAAATTGTTTTGTGTAGATTATGCATAGTGAATTGTTAAAATTTATATTTAAATTTAAACAAAAAGTTGATTTGAAACAATTCTTTATAATTAATATAAAAAAAACCTTTATCAATTCTTTAAGGAATTAATAAAGGTTTAAAAAAAACCTGATAAAATATTTTCTATTTAATCAGCATAAGTTTTTTCGTATCTGTGAATGCACCTGATTCCATTTTATAGAAATACATTCCGCTGGATAAACCTGTTGAATTAAAATCAACGGAATAGAATCCCGGAGTTTTGACTTCATTCACCAATACTGTGACTTCACGACCAAGCATATCATAAACCGAAATCTTTACAGGACCCTGTTTTGCAATAGAATAATTAATTCTTGTAACCGGGTTGAACGGATTAGGATAATTTTGTTCAAGTGAATATTTAGCCGGTGTCTGTTCAATATTACCAACGGAATTTATTATATCCTGACAATAAGTATAGAGTTTAATATCATCAACATGCCATCCCTGTCCGGTCACACCTGCATCACTTTGTAATCTGAACCTGATTTTAAATTGTGTTGAACCTGCAGCATAAGAAGTTAAATCGAACGCCTGCTGTGTCCAGGTCGTGTTAGCTCCGTTCCATGACTGTACTGTTACCCAGGTTGTGCCGTTATCATTCGAGGTTTCGAGATAACAATAATCATAACCTGCTTCAGTACTATACATCTGCCAGTAAGTTAAATATACAATCGGATTCGTTGAAGTATTAATCGGATTCGTAAGAACCATCCAGTTATTGGCATTATTAGTATAAGCATTGCTTGCATTGTCGGCAAAAGAATGTGAAGAAGAATGATAAGCATTTGTTACTACCTGCCATGTTGCCGGTGTTCCGCCCGCTGTCCATCTTGTGAAACCGTTTTCCGCACTATCAGCTAATGTCAAAGTACCATTGCCAATCAGGCAGTAAACTGTTTTTGAATAAACAAGAGTAGTATCACTTTGTTTTACCGTTACCAATACGGGTATTCCGCAATTCACCGGAGCATTTGCTGCTATAGTGAAGTTGAATGTTGTACTATCCGCTGAAAATGAAGGCATACTTGCTTTAGTATAAGACTGAACGGGTATAGTAATATAATTTGTATTCAAAGGAATACATTGAACCTTAACATTAGATGCCGCTGTTATTCCTTTATTGGAAAATACAACTTTAAAATTACCGCTGCCACCCTGATTGTATGTTGCCTGATTAAAAGCAGCATTCGTTACATTAATCCAGGATGCAGCAACACAAGCAATATACTGGCATGGCCAGAGCATTCCCTGTGCAAGAGGAATAATATTTGATTGTGCCGGCCAGAAACCATCTGACGAACTCCCTGTTTCACAAGTCACAATTAATGCGTGTGTTCCTGCAGCGTGTCCGGAATCGTTGTATGTCCAGTCATCAAGACTACCTCTAACATAATATCCTACGGTCTGCATTGTAGTTCCTATAGTATAACCATTATACTTATGCATATCAGCTAAAAATGTATTAAATGTAGCATCATCAGGAGTGGGTGTCGGGTCACACCATGCCCAGGGTTTTATAATATAATTTCCATAAGTATGACCGCCAATACCTGTTTTGAAATTTCTTGATATAAAGAAATTCATAATATTTTGGTTCTCAATTTCCGATATTGGAGCTGTGCCCCTGTATGTTCCCTGTCCTCCATTGCATTGGTCTGTGCTGGAACCCCCGTTCGTAGAATTCCAATATTGATATATACCCCAGTTTCTGTTCAAATCAACAGGTCCGCAACTACCAGATGTAATATGTCTATTAGTTCTCCACTGTCCGCCGCCGGTCGGGTTCGTTGTTTCATTATATACATAACCATCAGGATTGTATACCGGTATCCAGTAAATTTCCCTATTGTTCAAAATAAATGTAGCTAACGGGTCAATGTTATAATTTTCGAACAACCAGTAAAAGTAGTACATTTGGTTTTCCATACTTTGTGGTTCACGTGCATGGATTATACCGTGATAATATACTTCCGGTCTGCCGGTTGGAGCATTAGGATTTTTAGTTATCCTGACGCACCATTGGGTTCTGCTTTCGTAAGTTGTACCGAGTGAAAATTTAGCGGAAATAAAATTAGGATACTGCAGCCTCATTGAATCAAGCTTCGCTACAACTTCCGAGTATTTTAAAAAACCTCCCATTGTTCCGTAAATTGAATGAACAATATTATCTTTAATATAAGCCTGATGTATTGCAGCCTGCATTTCAGCTTCAGTCATCCTTGGAAGACTTTGATAATATTTTTGCCAGTCATCAATCGTTACTTCATATGGAACACCCGAATTTTTTAACAAATTGATTTCAGTTTCTGAAAGCCAGGCTTCAAAATACAAACCCGGTTTATTAACGCCTCCATCAAGGAATAAGCCTGCATTCTGGATTTTTTGGAAATCAGACTGAGAAGTTGTAAATATTCTTACCTGAGAATATTTTTGATTTTCGTAGTCATAAACTTTTTGTGAGAATGAATTGTGAAATGAAAAGCTTAAAACGATGAAAATTAATAAAGTAATTTTGTAAAGGTTCAACATCATTTTTTTATTTAATTTAAGTAATTAATTTAAATAAAATAATAATATGAGTCAATCCTTATAAATTATGATTAATTTAAATTCATAATTTAACATGAACTCCGTTACAAAAAATTACAAATCAAATAAAAAATCCCCGGTTAATTTTTTTTATTGATTAACCGGGGATTTATTTGAAATTTAATTAAAATTTATTTTATTAACGTCATTTTCTTTGTATCAACGAATCCGTTTGATTCCATTTTATAAAAATACAATCCGCTGGAAAGTGAAGAACCGTTGAAATCGACAGAATAGAATCCGGGATTTTTAACTTCATTCACGAGCACATTTACTTCACGGCCTAATATGTCGTAAACTGATATTTTTACTAATCCGGATTTCGCAACCGAATAATTAATTTGCGTCGAAGGATTAAAAGGATTCGGATAGTTTTGGTCGAGAGAATATTTCACAGGTAATAATCCGTTATGATTCTCTTCCACACCTGTAACACCGCCGTTATATGTTGTGATTTTAATATCATCTACATACCAGCCCGATGCAGTTGTGTTGGCATCACTGTATAATCTGAATCTGATTCTGAAATTATTTGAATGATTAACCATTGATGAGATATCGAATGATTGTTTTGTCCAGGTTAAATTAGTTCCTGAATATGATGAAAGCTGCTGCCAGGTTGTTCCATTATCATTTGATACTTCCGGATAACAATAATCATATCCGTTCTCAACATCATATCTTTGCCAGAATTCAAGAAATGCTACATTATATGCAGACATATTTATCGGGAAATTCAAAGACAACGAACTGTTTAAATTATTTCCATAGTTAGCATTCGCAAAACAGTGTGTGGGTGTATGATATTGTGCTGTATTTATCGCCCATCCCGTACCATACGTCCAGTTAGTTGTTCCATTTTCGGCACTGTCTGCAAATGTTGTGACGCCGCTGCCTACCAATATCATCGTATTTTGTGTAAATACAATCAACGAGTCATTTTGTTTTATTCTGATTCTTGTTGGTATTGCATATCCATTCGGGCAAGTACCTGAAACAGTAAAATTAAATGTCACACTGTCTGAAGTTCTTGAAGCTAAAGAAGCTTTGGTATATAACTGAACGGGAATAGTAACATAACTGTTTAATGGTGTAAATTCAACTTTTATGTTTGAAGCAGCCATCAACCCTTTGTTTCTGAAAACAACTTTTACATTACCTGTTTCATTTTGAGTGTAGGTAGATTTATTGAATGTAAGATTTTTTAATCCTGCATAAGGTCCTGCTACTAATGACATTAACTGGTTTTGATAAAAACAAGTTTGTGCTTCCGGAACAATATTAGCAGCATTAGACCAGAAACCAATCACACCAACTTCAGGGGAATATACGATTGTATGTGTAGAATGATAGGTAGAGTCAGTGCTGTATTCCCAATCTGTACTTCCGCCTCTTACATAATATCCGACTGTCTGATATGGTGTTCCGTACGTAAAATGATTTAATGCAACTATTTCAGTTCCATATTCGCTAAATATCGCATCGTCCGGAGTAGGAGTTGGATCGCACCATGCGTAAGGTTTTATTAAATAATTACCATATGTATGATAATCCATTTCAGTTCTGAAATTTCTCGTACTTACAAAATTTTTCCAATTCTGAGTTTCGGGTTCTGACATTGGATAAACTCCTCTGTATGTTCCCTGTCCTCCGCTGCATTGGTCAGTACTTGAACCTCCGTTAGCTGAATTCCAAAAATTCCATGTTCCGAAATTTCTGTTCAAATCCACGTATCCGCAGTTTCCTGTTGTCACGTGCCTGTTCGCTCTCCACATACCACCACCCGTTGGATTTGTTGTTTCGTTATAATAATATCCATCGACGTTAATAATTGGTGTCCAGTATATTTCACGATTATTTAAGATATATGTTGCAATAGGGTCGATGTTATAATTTTCAACTAACCAGTAAATGTAATATAAAACATTTTCCATTCCCCCCGGTTCACGAGCGTGTGTTACACCGTTATACCATATTTCTGGTCTTCCTGTCGGAGCATCAGGATTTTTTGTAATTCTGACTGTATTCATCGGTCTACCCTCATATGAATTTCCGATTGACCATTTGACAGATACAAGAGTAGGATACTGTAACCTTAAAGAATCCAGTTTCGAGTTTACCTGTGCAAGCGTTAAATTTCCTCCCATCGAACCTAATATCGAATGTGTAATATTATAATTGTCTTTTGAATTTTTCATGATATCGTTGTATTGTTTCGCAGTCAAAGGCGGAAAGCTGTTATAGTATTGCATCCAGTCATCAATCGTTATCTGGTAAGGAACACCCGAATTTTTTAACATTAAAATTTCACTTTCAGAAAGCCATGTTTCAAAATACAAACCGGCTTTATGTATACCACCATCCAAAAACAATCCCGCATCTTGAATTCTTTGAAAGTCATTAGGAGTGGTCGCATAAATTCTGACCTGTGAAAATTTTGGTTGAGAGTTGTCTTTAACTTTTTGAGAATAGGCAGAATTAAAAGCAAAACAAAGCACAACGAGAAAAAATAAAAAAGTTTTTAATAATTTTTGCATAAAGAAATATATTTAATTTTTAAGATAAAAATTTTATTTATAACCGGATGAAATGATTTTTAGAATGTTTTGGTTTAAATTTTAAAAAAAGGAAGCAATTAATAATTAATTAATTGCTTCCCGATATTATTAGATTACAAATTTCATTTTATTTAATGAGCGCGAATTTTTTAATTGCTACAAAACCATTTGTTTCCATTTTATAGAAATAAATTCCGCTCGATAATTCGGACGCATTAAAATCAATCCTGTAATTACCGACAGTTTTATAATTATTCACAAGCACAGCAACCTGTCTGCCGAGCATATCGAAAACTTTCAATGTTACCAATCCTGATTTCGGAATTGAGTACTCAATTGTAGTTGTCGGGTTGAACGGATTCGGATAGTTTTGTGATAATTTATATGATTTCGGAACTCCGATATTGCTGCGTGTAGAAATTCCGATATAAGGACACGGAGGCGGATCTATGGACGTCCAGCCTGATGAATATGATAATTGATTTACACCGTCAAAGACAGTTGAGTTGCTTAAAAATTTCAAAACTGCACAAGAGTCCGGAGGAGCAATCATATTAAATTTCAGAGTGCCGAGAAAATAAGAATTTCCACCTGCCAGTGCGTAACCGGTTTTACCAAGCAATAATTGTATATTAAGACTAATGCATGTATCATTCATTATTGACGTACTCGTCATAGTATAATAATTCGAATTGCCTGACAGGTTAACATTAGCATTTGTTACGGGACTTTCCGGCATGGCGGATAAACCGCCGGGAGTATTATTTACGTAATAATAAATTCTGATATTTGTCATACCTGCATGCCAGGTCTGACTGGCAGCTACAGATGCATATATATCCGCAAGTAAGATGCTGGATTCTATTCTGACATTGGACATTGTAAAAGTTACTTTTTGTGCCGGTGCACTTGAAGCAAAGACCAAAATCAGTATGATTAAAGAAATTAGTTTTTTCATATAAGTTAAAATTATACTTTAATAATTATTAAATTTAAAAGTAAATCTATATTAATAAGGTCTTGCTAATGTAATACCAAAATTTGGTTGTAAAATATATATAGCATCAAGACCATCTACAAACCCATCACCGTTAAAATCACAAACCTGATAACCGCTTAAACCAAATTGGGTCTCAAATATAGTGTAATCATAAGGATTGATAAGCCCGTCCTGATTTGCGTCGCCGCCATACAGCACATACGCAGAACCAACCTTTTTCATATTATTTCCGTAGGCTTTTATGCTTGTATCAGTAAAGTTATAGTTTACAGGGGAACCGGTAGAAAAAGACACAGCTAGATAGCTCCAGGTTTCAAGGTGATTTCTGTGTTTTACAACAATATAATAATAACCGTTTACTGCTCTTGTAAAACCAACGGTAGATGATCCATTACTACCTAAGAAATAAGTAGTACTGTCTTTAAATGTAAACGGAGAAGTAGCCTGTGCAAGATAAACACGTACGGTATCCTGTATCTGAGTCTGCGTGGTACCGTTATAAAATCCTTCAAGATAAACTTTCAAATTTAATGTAAACGATTGCATTGTCATGAATTGGAAATATGGAGTTGACCAGGCTCCCTGACCTCCGGCATTAATTGCAGCAACACGCCAGTAATAATTAGTAGTTCCGATTAATATTCCGCCCGGTAGATTAAAAGTATCATTAGTTATGTTCTGATTATCGTATACCAGTGAAGTGAATGTTGTATTCACCGAAATTTGTAATCTGTATTTCGTAGCAACAGAAACATCAGACCATATAAACATCGGAGTCAATGAAATACCGGATGCATTATTAGAAGGAGAAATTAATGATGGCGCAGGAGGCACTCCAACAACAGTCGTGAAATGAAATACGTTAGACCATGCACTTGTACCGCCGGAATTTTCTGCATTCACTCTCCAATAATAAAATGTATTATTTGTTAACAAACCGTTTGGAACAACATACTGAGGTGTATTCCCTGTGACCTGATTCACGATAGTCGATCCGAATCCTGCGTCTGCTGAAACCTGAACTCTATAACTGTTATTATTTGGAACCGGATTCCATGCAAGAGTAGGAGTTAAAGATACACCTATTGCACTATCGAGAGGATTTGTTAATATTGGTCTTGCAGGTGGACCAACTTGTGTTGTAAAACTAAAATAACTTGCCCATGGTCCGTTTCCGCCCGAATTTATTGTACAAACTCTCCAAAAATATAATTGACTTCCCGAAAGAACTCCCTGGTCAACAATCCATTGAGAGGCAACCGGAGATTCATCAAGTACAAGTGATTGAAAAGTATTGTTCAACGATATCTGAACTTCATAGCCCGTTGCTCCCGTTACATCACTCCAGTCAAGCGTCGGTGTTAACGAAACCCCCGTTGCTCCATTTGCAGGTAATTGCAATATTGGAGGGGACAATACACCCTGCTGTGTTGTAAAATTCCTGGGATTTGACCAATCAGAAGGTGCCTGACAGGAATTATTCGCATTTGTTCTCCAGTAATAAGTTACACCGTTTGATAATTGACCGGGTTGAACAAGATAAGAGGAATTAGCTAATCCCTGTACATCTATAACTGTGGTTGAGAAACCCGAATTTGTCGAAACCTGCAGACGATAACTTGAAACACTTGTGGAATCATTCCAGGTAAGTGTCGGAGTTAGACTGACAACAGCGGAATCCGGAGGCGTCACAAGATATGGTTTAATCGGCAACGGATCCATTGTTGTAAAATACCACGATGTCGACCAGTTACTCGTTCCTCCTCCATTTGTTGCATTTACGTGCCAATAATATTCTAAATTATAATCTAAAACAGAACTGACAAGAGAAAAAGTTGTTGAAGTAATATTAGACTGATCAAAAACCATATAAGCTCCCTGGAAAATCTGAATTCTGTAACTCGTAGCGCCCGAAGATACGTTCCAGTTAAAAGTCGGATAAAGAGAAATACATGTCGCATGATTTGTAGGAGATACTAATACAGGCGGCAAAGGCTGCGCATTAATTCCACTGTTGAAAATTAATATCAGCGAAATTAAATAAGCAAAAAGAAATTTTTTCATATGATGTCCCTCAAAAAAAAAATTATTTAAATGGTGAATTAAAATGAATGATCTTCTCTATCTAAAAGTTGTATATATTTTTAAATTTCAGAAACTCTCCTTAATAATTATTTAAAAACTCTTTTAGTATTATAATTTAATAAAATAGTATATCAAAATCAATTTCTACATTTTATTATAAAAAATAATCTGGCATTCTATTTGTATGCAAATTCTGTTCCATTTTTTGTTTTATTTTCCAAAAAAATATTGTATGTTGTACTTATATGCCTTTAATTTTATATCCAAAAATGTAGAACCGTTTTGTTGCTTATCGTATTTCTTTAAATTTTCGATCTCGTAAATTTCACTTATTTGCAAACCGGAATTAGTCTAAAAGTTGATTCATTAATAAAATTTTCATCTTTCCTATAATATCAATTTTCGGTTGATAATGAAATTCAAAAATACGGTTACAAATTGTTAAAATTTTTTTAATTTATGGGGCTGCAAAGTGTGATTTTTTAGTAATTATTTTATTTGAGGAAATAAAAAAAACAGGTTAAAGAATTTTTTCTTCAACCTGTTTAATTTATTAATCGTAATCAATTATTTCATTTCGCTATTTCAATTCGCTCTATGTCATCCGGTTCCGCCCTGACGGGCTTAGCAGGAATCACTATTTTATTTTACCAGAACCATTTTCTTTACATAAGAAAATTTACCTGCATCAATTCTGTATATATATACGCCTGAAGGTATGTTTACTCCGTTAAAGGATTCCATATAATGTCCCGCAACCTTATTTTCATTAACAAGAGTTTTCACTTCTTTTCCAAGCATATCATATACGACCATTTTAACGTGTGCATTTTCCGGAATATCGTAATTAATTTGCGTTACAGGATTAAATGGATTCGGATAATTTTGTTTCAATGCAAATTTAGTCGGAACCTGACCAGCAGTTTCATCGATACCAACTACAAGTGCCTGTGTGGTTTTCATGACTATCTGACTATTTGGATCAAATACTACAGTAGTCGGTTGTCTGTTGAAATAGTATGTTGCAATCTGATTATTGACAGAATTCATAAACCTCACTGTTGTATCGGAGCCCGTTGTAAACGAGAATTTAAGTTCAATCCACATCGGGAAAAATTGGGCATTTGTCTGTTTTGCAAGAAAATTAATTCTCCATGTACTTCCGCTTGTATTTACAAAATTATATCCGCAGGCATAATTCGGATGATTCGCCTGAAGTATCCATGAATTATAGAACCATGTAAGATCCGTTCCTGCTACAGAACCCATCTTTGCAAGGTAATCCGGTATCGTGGAATTTTGATACCTGAAATTAACTGTGTCTGTTGCATAAGCTTTCATTCCTCTGAAGAATAAAGTATCTCCAAGTCCATATCTAAGTAAATGCAGTGCAGAAGCACCTTTGTAATATGTTATGTACAAATTAAAAAGAGTGTTGACATCGGGAGTAATAATAGCCCATTGTGGATTTGATATTGCCCATCCGGGATTATTACTCATATAACTGTTTGCTTTGGAAACTATGTTACTTTTATAAGCTGAATAACCCCCCGAGCGTTCGAGCCATATTGCTTCAATAAAAGAAGCGAAACCTTCATTCAGCCATATATCAGCCCAGGTTGCACAGGTTATCATATCACCAAACCATTGGTGCGCATATTCATGTGTAACAGTTGCAACGTCCCAACAACCTGAACAAAGAGTGGTTAATGTCTGATTTTCCATACCACCCCAGACGAACTGAGAACCTCCCGTTGTAAAACCATTTTTTTCAAATCCCATCTCACCAAATTTTTGTGTATACCAATCGGTGACAGTAACAATATTATCTCGTGCCCAAGTGTAATTATTGCCGTTATTCCAATATATTCTAATAGGAACAGAATCATTTGGCGTCGATGGTCTATGCCAATAAACAGTAGCAATATTAAAAGTTGTGTTTCCAGTCATTACTACAAGGTAAGTTGACACTGAATCACGGCTTACCCAATGATACCATAATGAATCACCTGAAACAGTTGAATCCGCAAGTCTTCCATTACCACCGAGTTTAACATTTGATGGAACCTTTGCAGTAAGATCGATTAATGCTTTGTCTGAAGGCTTATCCCAGCAAGGGAACCAACATCTTGCACCTTCGGGTTCGCAATCGGTAAATACATAACCGGATTGAACATAAAATGCACCGTCACCTGAAGTTGCGATGTGCCTGTAATATATTTTTATAGTAACCATTTCACCAATAGCATAAGCCCTGTTCATTGTGATAGTCAAAATATCGGAAACCTGTGTATAAGTTAAAAGCGGTCCGCCAATTAAGCGAATTGAATCAATTGCCAGAGAAGTATTTACTGCATTAAGCTTTATGCTTGATAATGCAGAGTCACACCTGAATTGCATCTGGTTGCTTGCTTTAAAAGTATAGGGGTAAGGAGATTTAAAATTATTATAAATATCCAGATTCAACGTATATTTAATTACATTAAATGAGTGACGAGGCTGATTAGGAGAATCAATATTATTTAACTTGAAGCCCTTGGGAGAATGAGTTTTGTTATACGCGCAATTTTCCGCACCTTTAAATACGGATACATCCTGGCTTGATGCGATGTTTACTATTAAGAAAATTGCGATAAGAAGTAATAAGTTTTTCATTTCGGAAAATAATTAATTTGATAAAAATTTATATAATATTTATAATATATATATAATAAAATCAAAAAAAATCGTAAAAAAATATCAAATTTCTCGGATTGTGTAACAAATTGTAACAAGAATGAAAAATCTGCTTATTTTAAAAGTTAGTGCACAAGAATCATTTTTCTTACCCGGGTAAAATTTCCTGCTTCGATTTTGTAAAAATAAACTCCCGATGATAAATTTTGTGGTGCAAAATTAATAATATAATTACCCGCATTTTGCTTTTCGTTAATTAAAACAACTATTTTTTTTCCGAGAACATCGTAAACGGTGACTTTAACCAATACATTTCCGCCAAGCGTATATTTAATAGTTGTATTCGGATTGAAAGGATTTGGATAATTTTGTGATAATGAATAACCGACTATTTCGAAAGGCTCGTCACCATATTTATCTTTCAGAATAAAATTGCCCGGGTCGAAAGTCAATAATGCCGGTTTACCGCTAACACTAAAATTAAAAGTTTGAACCAATGCATTATTGAATAACCTGATTGTTGTATCGGAAATATCTGTATTAATTTTAACGTCGAAAGGCATAGTAAAAAATAAAGGATAAGTATTTTGACTTTGAGTTATAGTCATATTGACATTATACAAATTTCCCGTACCCTGTGTGTAATTCCATTTAATATTATATAAAGGATAATTTTCGCCGTAAATCCATTCAAGAAAAAAATAATCCAGTTGCAAACCCGATACTATCTCCGCAATTCTCTGGAAATCCTCTGTCGTGGCATTTTTATAAGCAACAGATGTGTCGGAAGCATACGCTTTCATGATATTAAAAAAAACCGAATCGCCTGTAATTCCCCTGAGCATGTGCAAAACAAGTGAACCCTTCGCATAACTTCTGTAGCTGTTAAAAATTTCAGGGATGCTCGATATATTCTGAACATAAATCGTACCGGTTGCTCTTTTTGCATCCTGTACTTTGCCTGCAACGTAATTATCGAAAGCAGTTTTTCCATAAACATTTTCAACATAAATGCATTCTCCGTAAGTTGCAAAACCCTCATTCAGCCAGATATGATGCCAGTCCTTACAGGTAATTTTATCTCCGAACCATTGGTGAGTCAGTTCGTGTGCAATTATATATTCGTTAAACAAACCCATAGAAGAAATTGTCTGATGTTCCATTCCGCCGTTTTCACCGAATTGTGCATGCCCGTATTTGGCATTGATAAATGGATACAAGCCGAATTTATCCGAAAATATTCTCAGCGCTGTTATGGTCTTATCGAGCGTGGGTTTCAGGGAATCTATTACTTCAGGATATAAATAATGAAACACGGGCATCGAATCGGTTTGAGAATATTTAAAATAGTTTTTATATAAAGAATAATTTGTAACCGCAAGCGAAAGAAGATAATTTGCAATCGGATATGAGTTGTGCCATTTAAATGTTTTAGTCGAATCGTTATTCGTTACGACTTCATTCAATGTCCCGTTCGAAACTGCGGTTAAATTTGCGGGACAGTTAATCCACACATCCGATGAATCGGCTTTATCGGACGGTGCATTCTTGCAGGGAAACCAGTCGCTTGCTCCGAATGGCTCACTCAAAGACCATATTACGGGTGAACTGTTGTTCGAACCAAATACAAAACTTCCGTATCCGCTCGGAACGGGTATCCCGTGATAATAAATTATTATTGAAAAATTACTATTATATAATTCACTCCCTATAATAGTGATAAATAATTTGTTACTATTATGTGAAAAAACTATCGAATCAATTCCGGCTTTAATTGAATCAACTATCAGGGAATTACTTAAATCGAGATAAAATGAATTTTGCTGAAACAGTTTAAATAATCCATTTACCGTAACCGCTCCAAAAAGATTATCCGGATTTAATTTTATACCGAGATTAAGCTTGTAATATTTAATGTCTATCGTTGTATCGCTGTCATAATTAATATTGCGAATATTATTTGAAGAAATGAATTTTTGTTTTTCAAATTCGGGTATTTGATTTTGAGCCTGCAAAAAGGCGGATTTGAAAACCAGAATAATAAAGATAAATAATATCAAATTTCGCATAATTAGAATATGAAACAATTTGAAATTAATAAATAAATTCGTTCTATAATGATTTAAAAGTAATCAATTAATTTGAATTTTAAAACAATAATAAATTGATTTAAAGATTAAAGATTGAAGATTGAAGATTGAAGATTAAAGATTGAAGATTAAAGATTAAAGATTAAAGATTAAAGATTGAAGATTGAAGATTAAAGATTGAAGATTGAAGATTGAAGATAATTTCACCCCTTCGGGGTTTTGCGTGCCCCGGATTCCCTTTTTACAATAATATCATCCCTTCGGGATTAATTTAGAATTTCTCTAAGCTTTTCAATGCACATTGTACATTTTGAAGATTGAAAATTTAAAATTGAAAATTTAAAATTGAAGATTGAAGATAATTTCACCCCTTCGGGGTTTTGCGTGCCCCGGATTTCCTTTTTACAATAATATCATCCCTTCGGGATTAATTGAGAATTCATCTAACGCTCTTAATTGTACATTGAACATTGAACATTGCTATTTGTTATTTGCTTCGGCGTTCTTTGCCAGTGCACTGAATTTTTTAATAAAACTTCTGTGGTTTTTGTAAAGAATGGTTTTTATTCCGAGTGAAGATGCTGACAATATATTTTCCTTTATATCATCTATTATTAAAGTTTTTTCCGGATTGAGGTTATATTTTTTAAGTGTATACCTGAAAATCACTTTTTGAGGCTTTATCATTCCGACCTTATAAGACAGCACCCTGTTTTTCAGAACTCCCACAAAAGGAAAATTTTTATCTATGAAGTTCATATGAAGTGCATCCGTATTGGATAAGAGGAAAAGTTTATATTTCTTTATCCTTGAAATTTTATCAAGAAAATTTTTCATCTGGTTATTGATCCAAAAGACATCCGAATAAAAATATTTGAAATCATCATACCCGATTTTCAAATCAAATTTCTTCTTAAGAATCCGGAAAAAAGTTTTATGGTCGAGTGTGCCTTTGGTTAATTTGATTCCAAGTTTTTTATCATTAATAAATTTCCTGAATTTTGATGGGTTTAGTTTTTTTTCGAGATGGGCAATTCTGTCATAGAAATAACAAAAGTCAAAATATACGAGTGTATTCCCTAAATCAAAAATAATATTTTCGATACCGACGGATTTCAAATCAAAGATATTTTTTTTCTAAAATATTTAAATCTTTATCCAGGTTATAATATTTTGGAACCCCTGTCGGAATTTCCGTTTTAACAATTTCTTCGGGACTTAGTTTTTCAAGATACATCACGAGCGCCCGTAAGCTGTTCCCGTGAGCCGCTATGAGTATATTTTTACCTTTTTTCAGTTCGGGTGCTATTTTACTATGCCAGTAAGGAAGAACCCTGTCTGCAGTATCTTTCAGGCTTTCACCGTTCGGAGGGGCAACGTCATAGCTTCGTCTCCACAGGTGAACCTGTTCCGCACCGAATTTCACCCGCATCTCATCCTTGTTCAGACCCTGAAGGTCTCCGTACATCCTTTCGTTCAAAGCTTTATCTTTTTCAACAGGGATATCTTTCTGACCCGTTATGTCGAGTATGATATCGAGCGTTCTTTGTGCCCTGATGAGTGCAGAAGTAAAAGCCATGTCGAATTTATATCCTTTAAGTTTATTCCCTGCGCTGATGGCTTCTTCAACTCCTTTTTCCGAAAGGTCTATATCAATCCAGCCCGTGAATCGGTTTTCGAGATTCCACTGTGATTGTCCGTGTCGTACATTTATTAAAAATGGCATATAACAAAATAAAATTTTAAAAAATTATTTCCATTTTATCGAGCATCCGAGAGAAGGTAGCTGGTCAGACTCAATATTCTCCCCTGCTAATAAAAAATCGATTGCGTTTTCCAGTTCTTTTTGAGTAACAAGATTTTCATCTTTCCAGTTGTCGTCAATTCTCCCGTGGTATTTCAAAAATCTATTGTTGTCATAAACATAAATATCGGGGGTACACGCCGCATCATATTCCTTTGCGATATTTTGTGTTTCATCTCTGAGGTAAAGGAAATTAATATTATACTCTTTCGCAAACAATTTCATATTTTCGAATGAATCTTCGGGATATGTGATTTCGTCATTGGGATTGATTCCTATTAATTTCACTCCTTTGTCGAGGTATTTATTTTGAATTTCAACAAGCCGCCCAATAACTGCTTTAACGTAAGGGCAATGGTTGCACATAAAAATTATTATGAGAATTTTTTCATTATCATATTCTTTTAAAGAATGATAATTATTATCGATTCCCAATAAATTGAAATCTATAATCTTCGAATTCAATGAACCTTTTTTACTTTCGAGTGCCATTGTAAAAAAAATTAAATTTCAACTTCATCCTCGTCTATCAGTTCGGGATGAAAATCTTCGTAGATAAAACTTATTCGGATATTGGAATTTTTAATGTTCTCAACATCCTGTTTAAAAATTTCTTCAGTGATGAACCTGTATTTCTCACTTAGGGGATAATCATTTTGAAAATGAACGATAATATGATTTTTATCGAGCAGTGTAATTAATTTATCATATTCGCTTTTTAAGTTCTTCCCCTGATTTTTTTTTGTTTTTACAAGAGATGGTTTCCCGATTAATTTATACACATTAATTAATTTGGAATTTTTGTGCTTCTCCTCAAACTCTTTTACCCGGGAAATAAATTCCGTATCGTCTTCGACATCTTCAAGAATCGGCTCAGCGGTGATGTCTTCTAAAAGAATTGTGTCGTCTTCGATAATTAAATCAATTTTTTCTTTTTTATTTTTTTTGCTTTTTACTGCAACTGTTTTTTTTCTTTTTGCCATACAGAATTTTGAAAATACTTTAAAACTTATTATACAAAAATAAGAACATTCATAAAGAATTCAAGTTAATAAAACACTATTTATTTTATGTAGTTGAAATATATATAAATAAAAGGTAAAATAAAAATCAGACTGTCGAATCTGTCAAGAACTCCTCCGTGCCCGGGAATAATATTTGAAGAATCTTTAACTTCACAAAATCTTTTCAGCATAGATTCAAATATATCTCCAAGCTGACTTAAAATACCTGTTATAAATCCGAGTACAAGAAAATCCATTAGCACAAGTGTACCGTTTGAAAAATAAAATAATAAAATTGCAGTAATCATCGTAAATACAAAACCCGTAACGGAGCCTTCTATGGTCTTTCCCGGGCTGATTGGAGTTAGCTTGTGTTTACCGAATAATTTTCCTCCGAAGAAAGCAAAAATATCGCAAGCCCAAATCATAAGAAAAATACTTAGTATCAGAAAAAAATTTTTCCCTGCCTGATTCAACATTATAAATGGAATCGTAATATAAAATATTCCGAATAAACCGAGTGTTGCATTCAAAGGACTGCGTTTTTCTCTTCTGAAAATTTCCGCCGAAATAAGGAATAAAATAAAAATTATTACGCAGGGTATGAAAAAATAAATTTTAAAAAATGCGACAAAAGAAATTATTAATGAGAAAAACACCGAAATATATTTCAGGGGAAAATAATTTTTTTTCTCGAACATCGTAAAAAATTCCCACAGGCATAAAGTCTGAAGCAAAATTGTCAAAGCAAATAAATAATATCCGCCCGAATAAATTAAAATAAATATCAGTGGAATACCGATTGCACCCATGATGACCCTTTTAGCCGTGTTAGACATTTTGCGTTTCTGTTGTAATATTGGATAAATTAATTTTTTTAATTGCGAGCAGAACTATTATGAAAAATGCAAGCGAAATAACTCCGAGAAAAATAAAATTAACAAGTTCGAGTCCTGAAAAAGACGGCTCGCTTATGCTTTCTTTTCCGAAAATAAAAACCGAAAGCGCGGAAATAAAATTGTTTAAAAAATGGCATATCATTGAAGTGAAAATGCTTCCGCTGTAATAAGTAACAAACGTAAGATAATAACCAAGTACGACGAGCGGAATCAGGTTGAACGGATTAAAATGAAAAACCGCAAAGAGAATTCCTGTCATTAAAATTGCATTCAGGGCTTTTGTAGCTTTTTCCATATTCTTCAATATCATTCCGCGGAATAAAAACTCCTCGCAGATTGCAGGCGTTAACGCAATCACAAAAACGATAAAAATAAATTCGGGAACGTTATGAGCGGTGACAAGTAGAACTGTGGTTTGCTCGAATGAATCCGAAAGTTCTTTCAGCTTCTGGAGAATTCCTCCTGCAAATGGAATCGAAAAAATAATTTTATTCTGCAAAAATAAAAAAACCTGAAGGAAAGGCTGAACTATAATAATCCCGACTATAGCGAGAAAGAAAATCGACAAGACGGGTTTTTGTATTCTGAAACTTTTTTTTACATCATTATCGCGCAGGTAATTCAGAATAAAAACAGGGAACAATAAAAATGCATATTGAGAAAAAGCAAGAATAACTCTTGTGGTATTTATTTTTTCAGGAATAGCTTTTAAATCCGCTCCGACTATTAGCACGGTTAATATTGCACCGAAAATCTGGTAAGTAATAAAGATGACAACCAGCGTTAACAGCACGAATGCAATGGGATTCATTTTCGCGAGTGGTCTCTTGATAAATATTTTATCCGGCTCAAAATTTTCCATACCGTACAATATTATGAAAAATGTTAAATATTTAAAGAGGAATAAATTTCTTAACAAGCGAATTATTTTAAGAGTCTGTGAGATGTAAAAGGGTTTATAAAAAGTGAAACGTGAAAGGTGAAACGTGAAACGTGAAACGAAGAGCGTTGTAAAAAGTGAAACCAAATATGTCATCCCCGAATGTGCGTTCTTTGCATCCCGATGCTCTTTATCGGGACTCCTGTCGGGGATCTCCTGCCTTTCCTCTCGCTCCCAAACTCCGTTTGGGAACGTGTTTATTCTATTCATTCATAATTCAGCATTTCTCCGTGCCTCCGTGATGAATTCTTTTCACTCTTAACATTAAAAAAATCTGCGATAATCTGTCGTATCTGTGTCATCTGTGTGCTATAATCTCAAATAATCGGCATTTCAAAATTGATTTTAACATATTATAAATTTATTTTTGCTTATGGATGAAAATAATGAATATTATACAACAACTTATTCGAGTGAAATATTTGATAAACCGGTTGAGAAGAAAAAATCGAAATATTCTTTTTTAATAAATATTTTGCTTTTTATCTGCACTTTTTTTACGGCAACACTGGGCGGAGTTTTTTGGTCGAACCACGACCCTTACCAACTTGAAAATTTTCGTTTCGGTCTGACTTATTCGATTTTACTTTTAACAGTCATCAGTGCTCACGAATTCGGACATTACTTCGCGGCGAGATTTCATAAAGTTTCGGTAACGCTCCCCTATTACATTCCGTTTCCGTTTTTATTCTTGAATCCTTTCGGAACGATGGGAGCGGTAATAAAAATGAAATCAAGAACTCAATCGAGAAATTCACTTTTCGATATCGGCGTTGCGGGTCCTATTTCAGGATGGATTGTTGCAATTGCGATTTTAATTATCGGATATTTAACATTACCTCCAATCTCCTATTTGTACAGCATTCATCCGGATTATGCAACGAACGGAATTCCGACAACAGGATTCACATTCGGTTCAAATCTCGTATTTCTCGCTTTCGAAAAAATATTTTCATCGCCAAAAGTTTTTATTCCCCCGATGAATGAAGTTTACCATTATCCTTTTTTATGCGTCGGCTGGTTCGGTATGCTGATAACCGCACTTAATATGATGCCGGTCGGACAGCTCGACGGCGGACATATTTCCTACACAATGTTCGGCGATAAACATAAATATGTCGCATACGTCGTATTCGGCTTGCTCGTATTTTTCGGTCTTGCTGGATTATTACCGCTCGCCGGAATAAATGTAACCTTTGGCTCGACGAACTGGCTGGTGTGGGCGATTTTAATTCTTACAATTATTAAAATCAAACATCCGCCTATTATCAGCAATGCAGAAGAACCTCTTGATTTTAAACGAACTATTTTAGGATGGTTTTCGTTTTTTATATTTGTAGTATCATTTTGCCCGATACCTATTTTTGAAAATTAGAATTTTACAAATAAATTTCGGAATTTATAAAATTGGAGAAAAATAACCGTTCTGCTTTTCTTGTAATATTTTTAACGATTTTTATTGATTTATTAGGATTTGGAATTATTATTCCGCTGCTGCCGGATTTCCTGAAAAATGTTTTGATGGAAAAAGAATCCGTGATTGGAATTGCAGTCGGAATATTTTCCTTAATGCAATTTATTTTCACACCAATCTGGGGTTCGCTTTCTGACATCTACGGAAGAAAACCGATACTCATTATGAGCTTAGCGGGTAATACAATTTCTTATGTGCTAATGGCACTCGTGTTTACCGGAGTTTTCCCATCTTTAACATTGCTGATTTTATCAAGAGCATTAGCAGGAATTTTTTCCGCAAATCTTTCTGCGGCGCAATCCGTCGTTTCTGATTTAACTACAAAGGAAAACCGCTCGAAAGGAATGGGTTATATGGGAGCGGCTTTCGGACTGGGTTTTGTTTTTGGTCCTGCAATGGGTGGATTCTTTTCATATAAATTCGGATACGGTGTGCCTATAATAATGTCAGCGTGTTTTTCTTTCATAGCGATGACACTTTGTGTACTTGTTTTTAAAGAAAGTTTACATTCGGAATTAATGGCAGAAAACAAAAGAAATTTCAGTGGTGTGAGATTGATTAATTTCAGAGCAGTGCACGATGTATTATCAAATAAAAAGGTCGGAATATTCGTTATCATATTTTTCTTCATTACTTTTTCTTTCGCAAACATACACGCAACATTTTTACTCTTCGCGGAAAAAAAGGACGGATTGAATCTGAACCAGGAGGAAGTGGGATTACTGTTTTCATTTATAGGAATCGTTGCGGCGATTGTGCAGGGAACACTGATAAAGTTTTTTAAAGATAAGGTCGGCGAGGAAAAATCTCTTGTTATAGGAAATATTTTTACTGGAATAGGACTGGCGTTAATTCCTTTTGCCGTGAACGTTCCGATTTTATTAATCTTTTTACTTTTTCTTGCTTTCGGAAACGGTTTGAACAATCCGATGGTGCTTGGTTTGATTTCACAGAATGTTGGACAGGAGGAACAAGGCTCCGTGCTTGGAATCAATCAGGCGCTGGGTTCGCTTGCGAGATTTTTCGGACCGGTGTGGGGAGGATTTGTTTTTCAGAATCTCGGTTTCCAATTTCCTTTTTTCTCGGGAGGATTGTTTATGCTGTTAATTACGATTTTTAGTTTGAGGATTTTGAAGAAGTAATAATTTCACCCCTTCGGGGTTAATTAATTTCATATTTCTTTTTCTACAATAATTTCACCCCTTCGGGGTTAATTAATTTCATATTTCTTTTTCTACAATAATTTCACCCTTCGGGGTTAATTAATTTCATATTTCTTTTTCTACAATAATTTCACCCCTTCGGGGTTAATTAATTTAATATTTCTTTTTCTACAATAATTTCACCCCTTCGGGGTTTAAAGATTTTTCATTCCTATTATTGCGAGCATTCTGCCGGATTTATCTTTGTCCCGCCGGTATGAATGAAGCAAATCTGAATTTTCAAAAGTGCAAAGGTCGGAGACTTCAATGTTATTTTCCTTTACTCCTGATGAAATCAACTGCAGAAAATTATCTTTTTTCAAATCTACATAATATTTTTCATCTTTAAATATTTTCACACCTTCATCAAATAATTCCGCAACATCATTTCCAACCTGAAAATTTTTTTGCGAAATTCCCGGTCCTATATAAGCATATAAAATTTTTTCATCAATATTAAATTCTTTTTTCAGAATCATAATATTCTTTGTCAGAATTTTATTGCACGTTCCTTTCCACCCGGAATGAACCGCAGAAATAATTTTCTTTTCCGGCTCATATAAAAGAATCGGAATGCAATCCGCAATGCTTACAGCAAGATAATTATTTTTTACATTCGTATATAAAGCGTCGCTGTCGTCCGAAAAAATTGGTGAAGAAATATATTTTGAAATTGTCGAATGAGTTTGTTTTTGATATGAAACCCTGTCTGCCGGAATTCCGAGAGCATCAAAAAATAAATTCCTGTTTGCTTTTACATTTTCTGCAGCGTCTCCCACTTTATAGCTTAAGTTCATAAAATACGGGGCAGGCGAAACGCCGCCGGCTTTTGTACTTATTCCAACTATTATTTCGGGGAAATTTTTAAAAACTCCGGGCCTGATAATTTTCATTTATAATTCATTGTTGAAATTTATTTTTCTCAAAGATTTTTTTTGTGATATATTTTTTTTCGATACGAGTCTTTTTTCTTTAGAAGAATTTGAAGGTTTGGTTTCAACCCTGCTTTTTTTAACTTTTAATGCATTAGCAAGCAATTCGATAAATCTCGCTATTGCTTTTTTTTTATTTAAGAGTTGTGAACGTTCGGTTTGTGAGACTATCCTGATAAATCCGTTTTTATCAATTTTATTTTTTAATCTCAGCTTCAGAACCTGTTTTTCTTCTTCTGTCAATAAATTCGAATTATGAATATCAAAATTCAAACTCATTTTTGTAGAAACCTTATTTACATTCTGACCTCCCTTGCCCCCGCTCCTTGACGCACTGAAATACATTTCCGGCTCAAAATTCCTGTCTTTAATATTCATCTTGTTGTAAATTTTTTTTCTGAATTTTTATTAAAGGTAAAATACTTTTTGTAATATTAAATTTCAATCACACAACTTTTATTATTATCAATGAAATATCAAAATTAAAATTTAAGTAATATTAATTCACTTTAATTACTTAATTATCTTTTTTATAATTAATGTTGAATAAAACTTATTATATGACAAAAATATTAATAACAATAATTTCATTTTTTATTTTCGGATTTATGTTTAATTCCGGAAATGCCAAAATAGTATATTCTTCCGACGATTCAAAAAGCGGTTATTTCCAGATTTTTATTATGGATGATGACGGAAGCAATAAAACACAAATCACGGATTTATCGGCAAACTGTTCTCATCCTAAATGGTCTTCCGACGGGACAAAAATTGTTTTTCAAACCGATGAAGAATATATTTATTTAATAAATAATGCCGATGCGGTTACTCCCGATGAAGCGAAATTAATTTCCCGCGGTACATTTCCGTTATTTACCGCTGATGGAAATTTTATTATTTATAATTCAGATAAAGACGGTGTATTGACAATTTATCTATTGGACCCGGATGAAGACGATTCTTATATAATTTCCACGCTTGGTTACTCAAATCAGCAGGTTCTTTCTAAAAACGGTACTATGCTCGTATTCTCTGCTTTTTATGAGGGCAACAAATGTGTAATGATGATGGACCTCGATGATACTACCGATGATAACACATATCGGGTAAGCACAAATGATAATGCAAATCTCTTACCTGATGTAAATTCGGACGGAAGCATGGTTGTTTATGCGAGCTTCAATAACCAGTTGAACGGAACTATTATTTTAAATAAAGAAGGAAAAGAAATTCCTTTAACAAAAGGTATTACAAGCAGTAATCAACCGAAATTTTCTCCTGATGCATCAAAAATCGGTTTCGTAACAATAACCAATTCGAGTGTAAAACTCTATACAATGAACCTTGATGGCACCGATAAACAACCATTGCAAACCTCGGGCGGAAGTATAGGAACTTATACCTGGCTTGATAATGACCGTATTATTTACGATGCCGAAGACGGCAGTGCCTATATCATAGGAATATACAACATTGCAACAAGTACAAATGTATTAATTGCAAAAAACGGAAATTGCATGCATCCGGACGGAATTGTTTTAAATTAGTTTTCATTAATCTAAAAAAAATAAGTGAAAGTAATAGAATATTTTGAGAAATCGAATAACCCGCTTATAAGCTTCGAAATTATTCCTCCTCTCAGAGGCGGTGATATAAAACAGATTTTTAATATAATCGAAGAATTAATGGTTTACAAGCCTCCTTTTATAGATGTTACATCACATTCTGCGGAAGTACAATACGAAGAAACGCCGCAGGGAATTCACAAAAAAGTTAAAAGGAAAAGACCGGGAACAATCGGTTTATGCGTTGCTATTAAAAATAAATATAATGTAGAAACAGTTCCGCATCTTTTATGCAGAGGTTTCACAAAAGAAGAAACAGAAGATGCCCTTATAGAATTAAATTATTTAGGTATAGAAAATGTTTTAGCTATACGCGGTGATGATACGGGATACAAAAAACCAATTCCTCAGGGTAAAACAAATAATGAATATACATCGGAGCTTGTTGAACAAATTGCAAATATGAACAGGGGGAAATATCTTGAAAATGAATTGCTGGATGCTACACCGACGGAATTTTGTATAGGGGTTGGCGGTTATCCCGAAAAACACTTTGAATCTCCGAATTTAAAAATGGATATATTCCATACAAAGGAAAAAATAATTAAAGGGGCTCATTACTTGGTTTCACAGATGTTTTATAACAACGAGCATTATTTTAATTATGTAAAACTTTGCCGAAAAGAAGGTATTAATGTGCCGATTATTCCGGGAATCAAAATACTTACATCAAAAAATCATCTGACGAGCCTCCCGAAGGACTTCAGCATAGATATTCCCGAAGAACTCGCAAACGAAGTTCTGGAAGCTGACGGAAGACATACGATGGAAATAGGTGTAAACTGGGCTTATAAACAGGTGGAAGAACTTTTTAACAAAAATGCTCCTGCGGTGCATTTTTATATTTTACAAAATATAAAACCGATTAATATGTTGTTTAAAAAACTCAAACTTTGATTTTACCTTGAATTTTTTAAAACAAGTTAGTAGTTTTAATCATAATGAAGTTGATATTTATAAAATTTAATACGAATATTAGAAAACTTTTAGAGTTTAATAAAGTTTAAAATAGTAAAAAAAGTGTATCTCGTGAGATACACTTTTTTTTTATGCATAAAAATTAAACAACGTGGAAAAAGATATTTACAAAATTTTTAAGAAAGAAGAAATAGAAAGTATAGAAAATTTTCACTTTGATTTTATCAACAGGAAAAAGGTTGTTACTTTTGTGCCGCTCGAATATGTTGATAAATTAAATTATGAAATGGCTTTTGCCGGAGCAGGTAATATAGGTAACTACGAAATGTGCTCTTTCAGAATGAAAGGGCTGGGTACATTTAAGCCATTATCAAAAGCAAAACCATTTTCCGGAACTAAAGGTAAATTATCTTTTGAAGAAGAGGTCAGGCTGGAGATGGAATGCGATGAAGAAAATCTCGACACGGTAATCGACTCATTACTTTCAAATCATCCTTATGAAGAGGTTGCTTATGAGATTTATGATTTCAAAAAGAGAAAAAAGACACCCTCGGGTTTCATTATAAATTTTAGAAAGGAAATCTATTTAAAAGAACTGATGAAAAGATTAAATCAAAAACTTGACGGAAAAAATATTGAATCAAATTCCAAAATAAAGAAATTAGCTTATGTGGAAAGCAAACTGACAAAAAATATTTTACGCAAAGTAATCATTAATAAATGTAATTACCTGTTAACTTTTGAAAATAAAAATAAAATATTAATTAAAACATAAATCTATGGATATAACTAAAGATGAACTCCCTGATAATGAAAACACAGAGCAGGAAGACCCGGAATCAAGAATAATCGAATTTTTCGAATATAAGGAAGGAATACTAAAACCAAATCTTACCGAAAATTTACTTGTCCTTTTTGAACTTACAAAGATTGATAAAGATTTAGCCGATATCGATGAAGAGAAAGGCGACCTTCCCGATAAAATAGAAAATTTGAAAATTAGTATTGAAAATGCCGAAAAGAAATTAAAAGAAAACAAGAATATTATAAAGACGATTGAAAAAGAGGAAAAAAAGCTTCAAAAGGAGAATAAGGAAATTGATGAAAAAACCAACAAATATGATGACCAGAAATATAATGTAAAAAATAACAAGGAATATGATGAAATTATGAAATCGATAGATTCACTCTTCGAAATTGAAGAAAATAATGAAAAAAGATTAAAGGAAATTCATATTTTAAAAATTGATACAGAAACCGAAACAATAGCACTTGAAAAGAGCAAAGAAGAATTTAAAGCCGAACTCACAGCAAGTGAAAATTTACTCGATGAACTGACAAAGCAGTATAAGGACGAAGAAGGTGAATTATTCGAAAGAAGGAAGTCTAAATTAGCTAAACTCGATGAGGACCTGAGAAATTTATATGAAAGAATCAACGGCTCGCTTCGGGGAGAAGCAACAGCAATAGTAAGAAGAGGAAATTGCAGCGGCTGTTATAATTCGGTTCCTCCGCAGAGGGAAATTGAAATTAAAATAGCCGAGGAAATATTTACCTGCCAGTCTTGCGGTAGAATACTTATAGATGAATCTCTGGTAAGTAATAAATAAATTTATATTTTCTTTGCGCAACATAAATGTTGCGGTACTTTTTGTTTTTTTATATATCCGTTCTGTTGCAGGTAATCGCGCTGTCTCCGAAAGGAGAGGTGAGGAAAGTCCGGACTCCATAAAAGCAGGGATGCCCGGAGAAATTCCGGGATTTTTTGTGTAATAACAAAAAATAGAAAGTGTTAAAGAAAAGCAGACTTCCCTGTCTGTCAGACAGGGTAAAGGTGAAACGGCAGGGTAAGAGCCTACCATTAAAGAAGTAATTCTTTAGATTGACATACCTCATCCGGAGCAAGACCAAGTATAGGGAGTTTGAACACTGCTTGTTTTGAATACTCCCGGGGTGGGTTGCAAAAATCCTGATAGTAATTTCAGGATAAGATAAATGATTACTGACCCGATGAAGCGGGTAACAGAATCCGGCTTATGCAACAGAATGGAATTTTTTTATAAAAAATGCGCTCTGTTCATCCCGATGCTCTATATATCGGGATAAAAAATAAAAAATAAATAAAAACAGATTTGTTTTTTGTTATTTGCAATCAACTCATTTCCAGCATTCTCAAAATCGGCTTCAATGCTTTTTTTCGCAAATCTTCATCCATAACAATCTCGGGTTTTTTATCTTTCATGCACAAAAAAAGTTTTTCCATCGTATTCAGTTTCATATAAGGACATTCATTACAGTTGCAGGAATTTTCCGGTGGTGCAGGTATGAATGTTTTTCCGGGACAATTTTTCACCATCTGTGTAATTATTCCCGGTTCGGTTACAACAATAAATTCATTCGCATTGTTTTCCTTAACATATTTTAATAAAGCACTCGTTGAACCGATAAAATCGGAATTATCGAGAATAACTTCTTCGCATTCGGGATGCGATATTATCTTTGCGTTCGGGTATTCTGTTTTTAATTTTATTATTTTTCTTTCGCTGAAAGTTTCGTGAACAATGCACGACCCCTGCCACAAAACCATATCCCTGCCGGTTTTCTTAATTATATATTTTCCTAAATTCTTATCGGGAGCAAAAATTATTTTTTGTTCATGTGGAATTTGTCGTATAATTTTTTCCGCGTTGGATGAAGTGCAAATTATATCTGACATTGCTTTCACTTCTGCCGAACAATTTATGTAGCTGATAATTATATGGCCGGGATATTTATCTCTGAATTTTTGAAGAAGAGGTGCCGGGCATCCTTCAGCAAGCGAACAACCGGCTTTTAAATCCGGTAAAAGGACAAGTTTATCCGGGTTAAGTATTTTTGCTGTCTCAGCCATAAAATGGACTCCCGCAAAGACTATCACATCCGCAGTTGTTTTTTGGGCAGCCTGCGCAAGCTGAAGACTGTCGCCGATATAATCCGCAATATCCTGTATTTCCGATTCCTGGTAATAATGTGCGAGAATTACCGCATTCATTTTTTTCTTCAGCTCGAGTATTTCACTTTTAAAATCAATATCAAAATCAAAAGATTCTAATTCTGTCCCGATATTCAATGTTTTTGTTTGAAGCATAACTTCTTTTACACTTATTAATTTTAATTCAAATTACAATTTTTAAAACTCTTATTAAATGAAACAAAAAATATCATTTTAAAATTAAAGAGACATATGGACTCACTAAAACTGAATGATTTATTTTGAATTACAAATAAAATTTTAAATTTGTAATTTTAACATTATGAAAGCAATGATACTCGCTGCCGGTTTCGGAACAAGGCTAAAGCCCTTAACGGACAATATTCCCAAAGCATTGATTAAATATCAAAATAAAACTCTTATACAATACCAGATTGAAAAATTAAAAAATGCAGGAATCGATAAGATAATCATAAATGCACATCATTTTTCAGATAAGATTGAAAGTTATTTAAATGAAAATGATTTTGGTGTTAAGGAAATCAAGATCATAAAAGAAAAAGAAATATTAGGAACAGGCGGAGGTATATTGAACGCAAGAGAATTCTTTCTCGGTGAAGAATATTTTTTGGTAATTAATGTGGATGTTTTTACAAATTTGGATTATAAAAAAATAATTACTTTTCACGAAGCAAATCCGGCTTTTTCAACCATAGCAGTTCAAAAAAGACAATCAAAAAAATATCTTGAATTCGATTCCGGTATGAAATTGCTGGGCAGGGAAAATAAATATTCTGATAAAAATAATTTATATGCATTTAACGGACTGCATATTATTTCGGGTGAAATATTTAAAAAAAATCTTCCTGTTATATATTGCGATATAATTGAAATTTATTTGCAGCTGATAAATAATAAAGAAATTATACATGGATTTGATGCAGGAAATAGCTATTGTAAGGATTTGGGTAAAATTGAAAATTTACGGGACTGATTCCAGCCTTTTCATTTCGGGAATTTCTTTCATTAAAGCTCTTTCGATGCCTGCTCTTAACGTCATTAAATTCAGAGGACACCCGTTGCAGGCACCCAACAATCTGACCGTTACAATATTTTCTTCCGAGACGTCGACAAGTTCTACATCTCCCCCGTCGATTTGAAGATATGGTCTGATGGTATTCAGGACTTCTTCAATCTTTTCTTTCTTAATTATCGGCATATATAAATCTAATTAAAGTATGTCTGAGAAAAAATGAAAAACAAAATTCTCTCTTATTTCAAAAAAATAATTTCCAAAAAATTTTTATATGTTTATTTCCAGCTTCGGTGAAGACGCCGGAGAAATATTTCTTTTGTTTATTTCTAAAATCAGATTTTTTGATATTGATTTATAAATTTTAGAACTCTCACATTCGGGGTCTGATATTACAATAGGTTTACCATTATCACCTGATTTCCTTATATTCGTATCAATAGGAATCTCACCTAATAATTTAATTTTAAATTCTTCGCTCAGTTTTTTACCGCCGCCTTCTCCAAAAATATATTCCTTTTTCCCGTCTTCTTTTAAATAATAGCTCATATTTTCTATAAATCCGATTGTCGGAACATTTACTTTATCAAACATCAAGTGCCCTTTGCGCGCGTCAGTCAGGGAAATTTGCTGAGGAGTTGTAACTATTATCGCTCCCGTTAACGGAACTGTCTGGCTTAGGGTTAATTGTATATCACCAGTTCCCGGAGGCATATCGAATAGTAAAAAATCAAGTTCTTCCCAGAGAACTTCAGTCATAAATTGTTTAAGAGCACTCGAAGCCATCGGACCGCGCCATACTACAGCGGTATCTTCTTCCATCAGAAAACCAATTGACATTAATTTAATGTCATAATTTTTCACGGGAAGCATTTTAGGTTTTCCATTAACATTAATTACGCCGGGTCTGTTGTTAATTCCAAGCATTGTGGGAATCGAAGGTCCGTAAATATCCGCATCAATCAAACCTACTTTCGCACCTTCATTGGTTAATGCAACTGCAAGGTTCACGGCTACAGTAGATTTTCCGACTCCGCCTTTACCTGAAGCAATGGCGATAGTATTTTTCACGCCCGGTAAAAGCAGTTCCTTTTGTTTGTTATTATGGTTCACAACCCCGAGAATAAAATCAATCTTCACTTCTTTTATATCAGGCATTTCTTCGAGTATTTTCCCTATAACTATATTTCTCAAATCCGGAAAATGGGCATATTCCATATCACTGATTCCTAATGTCAGCAGCAGTTTATCACCGTTTATTGTCATTCTCTTTACAAAATCGAGAGATACAAAATCTTTATTTAAATAAGGTTCTTTTATATTCGCAAGTATTTCATTAATCTTTTGTTCGGACACAGTAAACTCCTATATTTTTAATGTTAAAATGGAATGCTTAAAATAAATAACATATATTTTAATAAAAAGATTAATAAAATTACTAAATTGATTTTATGCTGCCAATTAAATAATTTTAGTAAAACAGATTTTACAATTTTATGTAATCGATTAAATACAGTCAAATTCGGGAATTTTAATGTTTATAATTAAAAATAGAATAAATTGAGCAAATCAGCTAAAATTTGGTTATTCTTACTTATCGTCGGAGCAATTTTCTGGTTGGGCGGAATTAATGTCAGATTTATAATTGGAAACGACCTTCTGAATTATGATGAATTCAGTTTCCGCACAAGCATCCCCACTGATGAGGAAAATATGATTTTTAAATTATTGTCATACACATCGGTTTTAATTATGATTTCATATTTGGTAGTGCTTGTATCTGCAATAATTTTTCTTAAAAAATGCAAAATAAATTTCAAAGAAAATCCCTGGCTTCTGATGTGTTCGATATTATTTTTTGTTTTCGTACCCGTTGAATTTTATACAACATATCTGGATATTCAATTTTACCGTTTGTTTCTCGAGCATCCGCCTAATCACGACGGGTTATTGAAATTATTCGGCGAAAGAATAGGATTCCTGAAAGGCGTACCCTGGATTGCTATGCTGAGCTATTATACTATTATTTTAATTGCGGTTATGAAACCGCTGAAAAAATCCAAAGAACAACTGGAACATGATAAGAAAAAAACAGAAGAATATTCTTATAAATACAATATGCACGAAAAAGACGACCTTGAAAATATAATTTAAAAAAATTGAGCAAAGTAATAAAAAAAGTTGTACAAAAACCGATAGATGAGAAACAGGAAATTATTATAAGTGAACTTATAGAAGTATTCAAAGGTATTGGTTATGAAGTGCGAATCGAAAAGGGATTTTTCAAAGGCGGTTTTTGCCTGTTAAGAGAACAAAAATTATTTTTATTAAATAAGAACATCGAGCCCGCAAAAAAAATAAATTTCTTATCTAAAAATTTAGCTGAGCTTGAGATAGACACAATTTTTCTTAAGCCCGAAATAAGAGATATAATTGAAAGAGAAAAAGCCAAATGAAAATTTTATTATTAGGCACCGGCACATCACAGGGAATACCAATTATAGGCTGTACCTGTGAAACTTGCCTGTCAGCAAATCCAAAAGATAAAAGACTCAGGGTATCGTGTTTTATTGAAGTAAAAGGATTAAAAATTCTTATCGACACATCCATAGATTTCAGGCAGCAGTTATTAAAATTCAATATAACCGACCTCGATGCTATTTTATTTACACATCATCACGTCGACCATATTTTCGGACTCGATGACCTGAGACAAATAAATCAGAGATTGAATAAATACGTGGATGTTTACGGAAATAAAAAGACTCTGGATGAAATAAAAATAACTTTCAGATATGCACTCGATAAAGAACTTATAAAATACAGGGCTGTGCCTTTAATGAACTTCAATTATATCGAAAATAAGAAATTTAAAATTAAAGATGTTGAAATTCTTCCGATAGAAGTTTTTCACGGCAGATTAAAAATATTCGGTTACAGGATTGGTAATTTTGCTTACATAACAGATTGCAGTGCTATAACGGATGAAGAATTAAAAAAGCTTTATAACCTCGATGTGCTTGTATTGAATGCGCTGCGGCGTGCTCCGCATCCGACTCATCTTAGTCTCGACCAGGCTGTTGAAATTGCTTTGAAAATAAAACCGAAGAAAACTTATTTCACTCATATAACTCACGATTTAAAACACGATTATATAAACAGCATTCTTCCTCCGAATATTGAGTTGGGATATGACGGACTGGAACTTGAGATTGAAGATTTATAAGATTCATAAGATTCGTAAGATTCGTAAGATTAGAAGATTGATAATTTAATAAATATTTTATATTGCAAATATTAATAATAATAGAAACAAGAAATGAAAGATACATTATACAAAGCCGGAATCGAAGCCGGGAAAATATTAAAAGAATATTTTGATAAAAGTTACGGAATCGAAAGTAAGGACGTCATATCAAACCTCGTCACTGAAGTCGATAAGATATCCGAAACAAAAATAATAGAAATCATTAAAAAAGATTTCCCCGAACATAACATTTTATCTGAAGAAATCGGTGCAATAAACACAGCTTCGAATGTAAAATGGATTATTGACCCAATAGACGGAACAATAAATTATGCGCACAGAATACCGATATGCTGTGTTTCAATCGGCGTTGAAGTAAATGGAGAAGTAATTATGGGATTGGTCTTTAATCCGCTTTCGGGCGAACAATTTTTTTCCGAAAAAGGAAAAGGCGCTTTTTTAAATGACAAAAAAATCCATGTATCTGTTCAGGACGACATCAGAAGCGCCTTAGTAGTTACAGGCTTTCCCTATGATACGAGCAGAAATCCAAATGACCCCGTTTCTATTTTTTCTAAATTCGTAAATATGGATATTCCCGTAAGAAGACTTGGTTCTGCGGCACTTGACCTTTGCTGGACTGCGTGCGGACGGTTTGAAGGTTTCTGGGAATTCAATCTTAATCCGTGGGATGTCTCAGCGGGATATTTGATAATGGAAGAAGCAGGCGGAAAAGTAACTGATTTTAATAACAATAAATATTCTATTTATAACAAAGAAATTTTAGCGACGAATGGATTGGTGCATAATGCGATGCTCGAAGTGATGAAGCGTTAGTATATATCCTTGTTATCTGTATGCACCGAATAAGTTTTTATTAATTCTCCTGTAATTGAATTTACCAAAACCGCGCTGAGAGAATCTCCATAAACACAACCTGTATCAACATTAATATAATGTCCGGGTTTAAATTTAATTCTCGACTGTGGTGTATGACCAAATATCTGAATCATGTCCAGCTCATCGGGAATTTCCCGGTTCCAGAGATAATTTAATGCGTTCCTTCCCCTTTTTATTCCGGCGTGCGAAATTATTACTTTCCGAAATTCAATTGTAAATGGGAATGAATTTAAATATTCGTAATGATTTCGTTTTTTAATATCTTCAATAAAATTATAAAAATCTTTTTTCCCTGTTGAATCGATGTAACTCTTTTGCGTAAATGCACCGCCATTGTCAAAATATAAATCAAGAAAGGATCCGCTGCCTCTGAATATTTCTGTATCGGGAAGCTCGATTGCTTTAAGAAGCATATCTTCATGATTGCCTCTGACGGCTTTAATGTTTTTTTCAATAAAAAATTCTATTACCTCTTTTGAAAAATTTCCCCTGTCAACCAAATCTCCTACAGAATAAATATTATTGCAGTCTTTAATTACAGCTTCGTAAAGCTTTTCGAGTGTATTTACGCAGCCGTGAACATCCCCGATAATCTCTATTAAATTATCATCACCCATAATTTAATAATATTATGCGAATTTATAATACTATTTTTAATTTGTCAACTTTATTTTTAAAACATAAATAAATAATAAAATTCTACAAATATTCAACTCCTACGGAGTTGGAAGAATGGCAAAATTTTTTCTATAAATATGCCATTCCTACGGAGTTGGAAAAAATAAAATCGATTTAATAACATATGTTACTTTTTTTATTCATCAATTTGAATATATTTATATAACAATTAATTTTGTAAAAAAATGATATTATATGTTCACGGTTTCTCGAGTTCGGGAAATGCTATGAAAGCCAAACTGCTTAGAGAATATTACGGGAAAAATGAAATCATAATATCTCCCGACTTGCCGGTTGAGCCTGAAAAAGCATTTGAGTTACTCGAAAATATTTTAAATTCTTCCGGAGACGACAAAAATATAGTTATCGGGAGCAGTCTCGGCGGATTTTATACTTTGGCTCTTCATAGAAAATATAATGTCCCTGTTGTTATTATCAACCCTGCATTGTATCCGTGGATTCAACTGAAAATTTATTTAGGTGAAAATGAAAATCAAAGCACAGGAAAAAAATTTTTATGGAAAAAAGAATATTTGAAACAGTTGAAAAAAATCGAAGATAACCCGGTCAGGAATTCAGATTTAAAAAATGTTTTTTTATTAGTCGCAACTGATGATGAACTTATTGATTACAACGAAACAATATCTATTCTTGGAAATACGGGCAGTTTAATTATTTGGGATAATTGCGGTCACGAATTCAGAAGATTTTCCGAAGCGCTCGAATTGATAGATGAGTTTTATCATAAAGTATTTTGAATTCGATATCAAATTTCCAAATCCGCTCGAAATTCTAAATCTGCTCAAAATTCTAAATCTAATAAATTTAGTTCTGCTGTTATTCGGAAATTTTAATAAAATGAATCGAAAACATAAACTACTAAAAACCTCACCCCTGCCCCTCTCCTGGAAGGAGAGGGGTTGTTCCGGATTTGTTATTTGTTATTCGCTCTTATTTATTTTTTATTTTCTATTTTTTATTTTTTATAATTATTTCCTTTGCCCTTTTCAAAATTTCCAATCTTAAAATTTCCGGCTCGACAACGTACACTTCTCCGCCCCATCCCATTATCCAGGAAATCAATTCATATGACAAATTAACTTTCATTTTCATAACAATGGCATCTTTCTCTTCTTCGATTTCCTGAGTTTCGATATAGATTTTATTTTTTATTCCCTCGCCTGCTTTTTTTGTGAATCTTAAAATAACGTTATATAAATCTCCGCCGGTATATGTTCCCCACGAGTTTTTAGACAATTCCGATATATCCGGCAAATATTTTACTTTCGATTTCCTGCCTGAAAATTTAATATCGATTAGTTTTTCAAAAAGATAAAATCTTACTTTATCGGATTCGTCATTTTCCAATCCAATCAGATAAATATTTCTCTGGGTTCTTGAAATATTTATCGGCGTAACAAGTCTCCTTACGGGTTCGCCCGAATCACTGATGCCGTATTCTATTTCCAGAATCTCTTTTTTACTGATAGCTTTCAGAATTTTAACAAAAATGCTTAGAGTTTTATCGCCGAATTTTTTAACTATTAAATTCAGATTTTTAATTGCATCGTTTTTATTCAATGCAAGATAAGTGCAAATCAAATCGTTCAGCACATTTATCCTTATTATATCAACATTATATTTTTGCTTGCGGGAATGAATATCAACTCCGAAAGACCTCAGCTTTTCTGCATCCCGCCTTATGGACTGGACGCTTATTCCACCGAAAGCCTCACTTAAATCCGATTCGGAATAAAAGCCCGGTTTTTCCAGAACGGATGCAGCAATTTCAATCTGTCTGAGCAAATCACTATTTTGTGATGTTATCATAAATATAATAATTTGAAATTTCGACTAAATTTTTTTTAGCAGACTAATCATTTCCAGAACCGCAAGCGCTGATTCATAACCTTTATTATTATCAGCCGTTGGCGACTTACTAACGCTTCTTTCGAAAGCCTGTCCGGGAGTATAGCAGGTTAAAACACCAAAACCTACGGGCATATTGTGTTGAAGAGATATTTGTTGAATGCCGGAAGAAACAGTGTTTGATATGTATTCGAAATGTGCTGTTTCTCCTTTAATAACGCAACCGAGAGTAATCACACCGTCGAATTTTTTCCCGGATTTAGAATTACAGATTTTTTTCAGTGCCAGCGGAATTTCAAATGCACCCGGCACATAAAATATTTTTATGTTTTTTTCATTTACATTTTTCTTCGTAAGTGCGGCGTATGCGCCTCTCACCAATCCATCTGTAACCGATTGATTAAATTTACTTACTATAATTGCAATCCTGTATTTTTTTCCTTCGATTTTTTTTAAATTCGATTCTGATATTTTCATAATGTTAAATTTATTATTTCGATAATTTACTTCTCATTTTATCCACATCTTCTTTCCCGATAAAATATTTCCCGAAATTTCTTAAATCCGCTTTTATCACACCATGAAAATCACTTCCGCCGGAAATTAACAAATTATTATTTACTGAAAATTCCATATACGTTTTTGTATCTGCTTCGGAATGTGACGGATGGTATATTTCGATTCCGTTAATTCCATATTTTATAAGTTCATTCAGGCGTTCCACGTCAATATTCTTACCCGGATGAGCAACGAAAGATAAACCGTTAATTTTCGAAATTAATTTAATTATTTCCTGAATATCGGGGTTCTTCTTTTTCTCGAATGCCGGCTTCCCGTCCCCTATATACAAAATAAACGCTTCGACATAACTTTTTACGAATCCTTCTTTAACCATCTCAGCCGCTAAATGCGGTCTTCCGATGGAAATATTATTGGAAATACTGTTTACAAAATTCGTAGCATCTATATTGCTTCCCATCCTGTTCAGTTTCCTGATCATTTTTATTATTCTGTCTATGCGGTTTTTTTTGAAAGCCCGCAAATATTCCTGTAATATTTTATTTTCATAGTCTATAAAATATCCAAGAATATGAATTTCCTTACCGTTCATATCACAACTGAATTCGATTCCGGGTATTACTTCAATCCCGTATTTTTTACAATTTTTGAGCGCCACTTCAATTCCATTTACCGAATCATGGTCTGTAATACTTATTGCATTTAATTCCGATTTCTCTGCTTTTTCTAAAATTGTCAGGGGAGAAAATTTTCCATCGGAAAAATATGAATGAATATGTAAATCTGCCTTCCAGGGCATGTTGTAACGAAAATTCAACTATGGAATAATATTTAATAATTAACAATGAATTAAAATATGATTAAATTTTAAATCTTTAAAGTCATATTAATTGGAGAATTGAAAATTGAAAAATTGAATATTGAAAATTGCTATCAGGACAGAGATAATAGAAAATAGAAAATGGGAAATTGGAAAATGGTATTTGATTTCATTAATTAATAAATTCGTAAAATTTATAATCCCGACAGGTCGGGACGCATAGAACGCGCATATACTCCCGACTATTCGGGATTAACAGGGTTTTCAAATAAGCCCTATTTTATAATACCATAGTAATATAAGGTTATTATTTCGAATAGTCAAGGATAACTTATGGGATATTTTCATCTCCTGCAAGCGTTCCGCCTTAAAAGGAAGCATGTACAATTTTATATAATCTTCCTTCTCCCGGCATAAACCATCCTAAATCAACCTCCGACCAATTTGCATTAATTAAGGTTGCAACCAAAGAATTATTTGATAAATCAATAATTTCCCATTTACTATAACCTGAAAAATCAGATGCATTTTTTCTGAATTGAATTCTCATAAATCTTTTTCCGCCGAGTGAATCTTTATTGTTAACAGGTGAGCATCTTCGATTCACAATCATAAAATATTTATTTCCATCGTCCTGAGTTTTTTTGAATGTTGCAACCTGTAAATACCTATCAATAGGGCAATCAGGAATCATACCTGCCGGTATATTATTTTCAGTACAAGCAGGATTTCCGGTTCCGCGTTTAAATGATATTACATTTGAAATGTAAGAGTATGCCGTAAGCTGACTTCTTTCGGTTCCATCATTATAAATATACGAATGCCTGTCTGCATTATTAAAGCTCAATAAATACGGTCCCCATTTATTTTTAAGACGGTCGGTGATTGTCTGAATTGTTTGTATCTTATTCGGATTAGTTTGATTATAGTAATTTGTATATCGTAGTTTCCCAATATTAGCCGGTTCGGTAAGACCTATTCCATAAATACATTCATTAGGCGGCCACGACGAGTACATATAATAAAGTATTCCTTTTACGCCATAAGACACTGCTACATTTGCCATCATATTAAGTTCTTCATTTGTCGGCTCACGCCTCACTTCGCCCGGCAGAAACCATTGATGTAACTGAGGCATTAATATAAACGGAATATCGGCAAGTTTCGAAATTGAATCACATAGCTGCAATCTGTTTCTGAAATTTCCAACATCCTGATGTACATTGATGCTTCCGGAAGTTCCGTTGCAAGTGACCGGTCCGCAAACTCCGCAATGAATATCATCAACCCCTCCTTCTTCAAGCACATATGGCTTATGATTTATATTATCCTGAAGCCAGGAGTCATAATCATTCGGATTGACCGCCTGTGCAAGAATGTCAGGTCCATTAGTTAAAGGCAATGTTTTTGGGATTCTGCTGAAACATTGCGAACTCGAATCTTTTGAAAAGCAAGCTGTCATCGGGTAGCTTTCAGCAAATACCTGCGTTAAGCCGACTTTTTTTATATATTGGTCATACAAAAAATCAGGGTTTTCAACCGATGTACGATTTTCCCACGGAACGTGCATTGAGATTGTATTCCCTAAATCCTGAATTAAATCCGCTCTGCCTCCTGAATAATCTTTTAACTTTGAATTTACATAAGCCATACACGGTATGTTATTAAACTCAACAAGTTCGAGATAATATTTCATAATCTCACCATTATTTCCGATTTGCGTTGCTTCGCTGTCTATCCATTGATCATATTTTTGATGCATTACATTGTTAGGATCAGTACTTAATAAATCACTTGCCACATCATTATCGACCCTCACATAATCTATCCACATATCACAATTTCCGTACCAGAAAACCTTTATGTCAGCGTGGTTTTCATAACTATTTTCATTCGTTTTATTTCCCCTTGCGGAGTAAACAAAACTATTGCCCCAGGCACCAAACCTATCTTGTGAAAATGGATCATTATAAGGAGCAAAATAATATTCTTCCAGATAATTGCCATTATATCTTGATGCATTAGATACTTTAAAATTTCTTACTTTTATTTCAAAAGTTTTTATTAAACTATCTTTTTGATTTTTAACATCCACCCTGCATACTAATTTACTCCAATTAGCTGGATTATTTGCAAAATTACTATCTATCCTTATTCTCGGCTTTATCAACCAATCACACTGGCTGTCACACCGCCATTCATTTCCGCCTTGCGGGTCAACGTAGTGACATTGTTCTGTGTTTGCTTTTAGACGTGATAAAACATATCCGGGAATAGTTGAGGATACGAGACATTGGCGTACCCATTTGTTTTCACCTATAGCGCTGGTATCGTAAAAATCATCATTGTCTGAATTATAACCGGGAGACTGAAATCCATAAAACCAGAGTTCGGGATTAAGATGATTTGAATTTGCACATTTATAATCGCTTCTCTGCCCATAGCATAACCAATCTATTTTCGGTCTCATCATTATTAATTTTCTTTTTCCATTTGCATAAATCGGTTCAATAAATTTTTTTAAATCTGAGCTGTACGAACCTACAGGAGCCATTAGAATATCTCCATTAAGCCTTCCTGACCAGGACATTTTTGGATATGATCTGTTCGAATTAGAAAAATCATTGGATATATATGAATGCCAGAGATTAAACCCAAGCGTATCAAGATTTGAATAAGAATTTTTATTGTCATAATCATCATCTACAGCACCGATATAAAACGTATCCAGCCATCTATTATTTGTTTGTGTTTGCCGGGGCAGTGGTGCTGATTTTACCGCGTCTGACGGTGATGAAACTTTTGAATTATTAATTATAAATCCCGTTATTGCAAGGACTACTAACCCTAAAACTGTAAACAAATTAGTTTTCATGCTCTTTTAATTCGTAAAATTTGTAAAATTCGTAAAATTCGTAAAATTTATAAAATTTAAAATTTATAAAATTGCTCTTATTTACTTTTTATCCCGATATAAGGAATCCCGATAAACAGAACATCGGGACGTAAAGAACGCATTTTCTGTTTTTTGTTATTTGTTATTTGATTAACACCATCGATTTACTATCAACCCTCTTGTCATCCACCAATAATGAATAAAAATAAACCCCGCTTGAAAGTCCTATTCCCGGCATATCAACTTCATACACTCCTGCGGATTGTCTTTGATTTACGAGCGTGAATACTTCACTTCCTGTAATGTTATAAACTTTTATTTTTATATCGCCTGCTTTTTTAAGTTCATATCCAATCATCGTCCTCGGATTAAACGGATTCGGATAATTTTGTTTTAATACAAATTGGTATGGAATCTTAGAACTCTTTTGTATTATGCCTGTGTAAAAGAATGTTGTATCACCTCCTGTGACAGTATGAATTCCTCCTGCATTTGCCCATCCATTTAATTTGTTAACAAATTTTACAAAAGAATATTGTCCTAAATGTATAGATGTATCCGGAATTTGGTAATACCAATTATATCCTCCATTTGTAGTTCTATATAAAATACCTCTAATTTGAGTAGGTGGGTAAAAAACATCTCCCCCAACTCCCCAAATTGTATCTCTATTAATATTTGAAAATGATTGTACACCTGTAATAATAATATTTCCTCCTGATGGAATTTGTTGTATTATCCAATTCAATCCTCCATTTGTAGTTTTTTTCATACCAAATACACTACATTTCCATCCTACTAAACTATCAACAAAATACATTTTTGCGAAATAATCGTTTGAATCGATGGTAAACCAATTGTTCCCTCCATTTGAAGTTTTCCAAATTATTCGGGGTGATGGATTTCCCCCTATAAAACCTATTCTTGAATTAAACATATATATTTCATTCGGGTTTTGACTACCTGCCGAAAACTGCTGTATCCAGTTCAATCCCCCGTTCGTCGTACGAAACACCCCACCGGCTAATGATTCTGAACTAACTATCCATATTGTATTTTCATTTACTATACTCATATCAAGATAAGCATTCAGTGGGGCATTTAATGATATCCAATTTGTTCCTCCATTAGTTGTTTTATCTAATCCGTTAACACCACAAACAAAACCTGTATTTTGATTTATAAAATTTATTCTGAAATAACCTGAATATCCTCCACCTGTTTGAATTCTTCTATACTGTATCACCCAGTTATCACCACCATTCGCCGTTTTCAATACATAGATTGTATCATTACTTTGATTTGTTGCATTGCTTACGCTCCATCCTGTTAAACTATCCAAAAAGAAAACATCCGTTACGCTTCTTCCATTCAGATTCGGAAAAAACTGCTGATACCATCCAAACGGCGGCGGGGTATCTCTGAAATTAAATGCAATAAAGAATAATATTATGCTGAGATAAAAACTAAAATTTATCAGCCGGTTATATTTATTTTCTTTGTCACTATTCTGTTGAGTTGTAAAAGATATATCATCCATAATATATTTATTTAGAAATTTATTAATTTCTATTTATAATTGAAATACTATTTATAATTATGTTTACAAATAAAAATGTATTCGTGTGTAATTATAAATGAGCAGATGAAAGCGTAGATGTCACCCCTACGGGGTTTAACATCATTTAATTCGCTTTTCTACAAAGATTTCACCGCTACGCGGTTATATGTTTTCGTTAATTAATTCTACCAAGATTTCACCTCTACGGGGTTTAACACCACTTAATTCAATTTTCAACAAGATTTCACCTCTACGCGGTTATATGTTTTCGTTAATTAATTCTACCAAGATGCCACCCCTACAGGGTTTCGCATCGATGGATATCTTTGCTATAAACGTTAAACCCCTACGGGGTTTAACATAGCATCTATTCAATTATCTACCGAGATATCATCCCTACGGGATTTTGATTTTCTTGTAATTCAATGTTCTACCAAGATGCCACCCCTACGGGGTTTAACATTGATTGAAGATATTCCTGATTTAAAAATCTATGATTAAATTAATTATTTAAAAACAGTCTTAAAATAGCTATATTAATTGATTTGCATAACAAAATGAACATAGCGCTTATAGTCGGAGGACTCTCTTCGGAACGCGAAGTTTCTTTAGCTTCGGGTCGGGGAATTTTAAAAGCCCTGCGCGAAAAAGGACATAATGTAAAAGTAATTGACCCGATTTACGGTGAAGAGGAAATCAGCGAGGATATTATATTTCAAAAATTAATTACGAAGGAATATCCTACTCTTGAATCTCTGGACAAATTAAAAAAAGAATCGGCAAGGAATGTTATATCCTGTATTAATTCAAAGCAGTTCGATGATGTAGATATTGCATTTTTAGGATTGCACGGAAAATATGCGGAAGACGGTAAAATACAGACTATTTTTGAAATGAGAGGAATTAAGTATACGGGGACTGATGTTTTTTCATCCGCAATTGCATTGGATAAAGATTATTCCAAAATTATATTTGTTTATAACGGAATCAGGACCGCTGAATGGATGGTAGCTTCGAAAAATTCTGTACCTTCCTATGATAAAGTTATTGAAAAATTAGGAATCCCTTTCGTTGTGAAACCAAACGATGAAGGCAGTACGGTGGGATTGACAATCGTAAAGGAAAAAGCAGAATATGACGATGCTATTGCTCTTGCTTTGCAGTATACAGATAAACTTATGCTTGAGAAATATATCAAAGGACGTGAGCTTACGGTTTCGGTAGTAGGTGAAAAAGCGTACCCGGTAGTGGAAATAAAGCCCAAGAACGGATTTTATGATTACGCACATAAGTACACAAAAGGAATGACGGAATATGTTTGTCCTGCTGAAATCAGCGAAGAAATTACGAAAGAAGCCTTGAGTATGGGATTATCCGCACATAAAGCTTTAGGGTGCAAAGTATATTCAAGAGTGGATTTTATTTTAAGTGAAGATGAGAAATTGTACTGTCTCGAGGTGAATACTTTACCCGGGATGACTGAACTGTCATTGGTACCAAAAGCCGCAAAGGCTTTAAACATTGGCTTTTCAGATTTAATTGAAGACATTATCAAATTATCATTGAAGAAATACGAAAAATGATAAACGGAGAAACGGAGAAAAAAGAAAGTATTTTAAGAATAGCAGCCAGGTATTTTAAGTATAATAAAATATCGTTCTTATTAATTATTCTTATTTTAATTCAGATAACGATTTCCATATTCGGAAGTAAAGGATTGCTGACAAGATTAAGATTAAATAACGAAAAGAAACAACTCGAACAGCAATTGCAGACGGAAATTAAAAATGGTGAAGAATTACAAAAGGAGATAAACGAACTGAACACATCAGATAAAAAAATAGAGAAAGTAGCACGGGAAAAATTCGGAATGGTAAAAGACGGGGAAAAAATTTATAGAATTAAGATAGATAGTTCGAAATAGTTAGTAGTTAGTAGTTAGTTGGAAAAATCAAATAAATGTAAAATAATTATAAAAAAAAATTAAACGCAAAGAACGCAAAGAAGAGATAAAAGAAAGTACGCAAAGAAGAGCTTTAAATAATTAGGAAAGTAAAGAAAAAGATAAAAGCAAGAACACAAAGACGAGCTTAAAAATAATTAGGAAAGAAAAAATAAAAGTAAGAACGTAAAGAGAATTATAAAAAATAATTTAATTAATGCAGGATAGCAAAAAGATTATATTATCAGGAATGAGACCTACAGGTAAACTTCACATCGGACACTATGTCGGAGCACTCGAGAACTGGGTTACTTTACAAAACGATTACCAGAATTATCATTTAATAGCCGATTATCATACTCTGACTACGAATCTCGATACATCAAATATTTTCGATGATTCCATAGACATGGCAATTGACTGGATTGCGAGCGGAATTGACCCTGTTAAATCTCCGATTTTCAGGCAGTCGAAAATAAAAGAACATACGGAATTATTTTTGATTTTTTCTATGCTGATTACTAAAGCGCGTTTGGAAAGAAATCCGACGCTAAAAGAGCAAATCAAGGATATGAATATCAGTTCGATAATTTACGGACATCTCGGGTATCCTGTTTTACAGGCGGCAGATATTTTATTATATAAAGGCAATATGGTTCCTGTCGGGGAAGACCAGGTGCCGCACGTAGAAATCACGAGACAGATTGCGGGTGTTTTTAATGAAAAATTTCCGATGCCGGACGGCAGACAAATTTTTCCCATTCCCGAACCGAAAATTACAAAGTTCGCGAGACTTCCCGGCTTAGACGGAAAAGCCAAGATGAGCAAATCTCTCGATAATACAATTTTGATTTCAGATAATGAAGAAATCATAAAAGCAAAAATGAAAAAAGCATTCACCGACCCGAATAAATTAAGAAAAGGTGATAAAGGAAATCCCGATATATGCCTTGTTTACACGTATCATAATAAATTCAATCCTGCTGAAGTGCCTGAAGTGAGAAAAGGATGTTCCGAAGGAACTTTAGGCTGTTTCGATTGTAAAATGAATATATCCAAAAAAATCAGCGATTACTTTGCACCTATAAGAGAAAAAAGGGAGATATTAGAAAATAATAAAAATAATATTTTAGATATCCTGATTGATGGCGAAAACAGGGCACGGACAATAGCAAGGCAAACTATGTCAGAAGTAAGGGAAGCAATGAAAATTGGATAATAAAAAATTAAAATAATTACAATATTGAACATACCGGAGAAAAAAGATAAAGCAATACAGGATAAGTTAAAAGATTCAGGGGAAATACCCGGACATGTTGCAATTATTATGGACGGCAACGGACGATGGGCAAAGTTTTTAGGAAAAACAAGAATATTCGGACACCGTGAAGGTGTGAATTCCGTGCGTGATATTGTCGAAGCGTCAGGACAATTAGGAATTAAATATTTAACTCTTTATACTTTTTCCACCGAGAACTGGAAGAGACCTGAATCCGAGGTAACCATTTTAATGAAATTATTAATTAAAGCGTTACGGGATGAAACCGACAGGTTACACGAAAACAATGTAAGATTAATCGCTACAGGTGATTTGATGACACTGCCTGAAAAGGTTAGGAAAGAATTATATGATGCGATGGAAAAGACAAAAGACAACAAATTGATGACATTAAATCTCGCTTTAAGTTACAGCGGGAGATGGGATATATTAAATGCAGTAAAAAAAATATGTGTGGATTTCAAACAATCTAAAATAGAATTAAATAATATCGATGACAAAAAATTCTCCCGGTATCTTGCAACGGGAAATATTCCCGACCCTGATTTATTAATCAGAACGGGGGGAGAATTTCGTATAAGCAACTTTTTATTATGGCAATGCGCCTATTCTGAAATTTATATCGAGCAAAAATACTGGCCTGAATTCAGGAGAAGCGATTATTATAAAGCTATCAGGGAATATCAGAAAAGAGAAAGAAGATTCGGACTGGTCAGCGAGCAATTAAACAAAAATTAAATTTAAAAATAAAACAAGTATTTTGTATTATAAAATGAAGCTAATCCCAAAGAACGTATTATATTTTTCATTAACGTTACTTGTGTTTTTATTCATAGCGGATAAAAATATTTATTCTCAAAATGAAGGACCTACAACGTACAAAATAGTAAGCCTGAGTGTTATTGGAAATAAGTTATATGATGCAAGAACAATTATCAGTTATTCGGGTTTAAAAGAGAACCAGGAAATTTCGATACCATCGGATGAAACGCGTGATGCTATAAGGAAATTGTGGAATCTCAGTCTTTTTTCGAACATAGAAATTTATGTCGATAAAAAATTCGGCAAAGAAGTTTATATCGTAATTTCAGTGAAAGAATTACCGAGAATCGAGAAAGTGGAAATTGTAGGAAACGACAAATACTCGGAAAGCGATTTAAAGGATAAAATCGGTCTCGTTTCAGGTCAGGTGGTTTCAGACCAAAAATTAAAAGATATCGAATATAATCTTACAAGATATTACATAGAAGAAGGTTATTCCCTCGCTGAAGTTAATGTGGATAAATTTATTTCCGCCAGCAATGAAACGAGAATCAGGATTAAAATAAAAGAAGGACATAAACTAACGGTCAGGAGTATTGACTTTGTCGGCAACAGGCATGTAAAATCCAAAGAGCTAAAAAAAGCTATGGATAATACTTCTGAAAAAGTATGGTGGAAATTCTGGGATGGTGCTACATTTGATAAAAATAAATTTGAAGACGATAAAAAATTAATAGTATATTATTATAAAGAAAAAGGGTATAAAGATGCCGAAATAAAAGGGACCGAACTGAATGTATCACCTGATAAAGAAGATATGTTCATTAAAATAAAAGTAGACGAGGGAAAACAGTTTTTTATAAACAGTGTAAAAGTCGAGGGAAACAAAATATATCCCGATAGTTTGCTGTTAAGTCGTCTTGATATGCATAAAGGTGACGTTTATAATTTTAAAAAATTACAAAAAAACTTATACGGAACAGATAACGAATCAGAAAGCGACATAAGTTCCCTGTATCTCGATAACGGTTACCTGGGTTATAATTCGGACCTGGATGAGCAAATTGTCGATATTAATAAAATCAATCTTGTAATAAAAATAACCGAAAACAGGCAATACCGGCTTGGGATGATTAGTTTCGAAGGTAATGATAAGACGAAAGATAAAGTTATGAGAAGGGAAATGTATACCATACCCGGAGATTATTTTAACAGGGGAAATGTTAAAAGAAGTATGCAACAATTAAATGCATTGAATTATTTTAATCCCGAAAAACTAAACCAGGATATTGCTCTCGAAAACGATTCAACCGTCAATTTAAAATATATTGTAAATGAGAGGTCTTCCGACCAGTTTAACGCTTCGGTCGGATACAGCGGAACATTCGGCGTAACAGGTTCTCTTGGATTGACTTTCAATAATTTCGATATCTCGGAACCATTTACCGGCGGCGGCGGACAGTCTTTAAATTTCAACTGGCAATTTGGGGAAGCAGGAAATTACAGGACGTTTTCAATAGGTTACCAGGAACCATGGTTATATGATACACCCACTTCATTAGGTTTTAGCCTTTTCGATACCAGAACAAATTATACATATGATATCAGGGAAACAGGAGCAATATTGAATCTCGGAAGGCGGTTTAAATTTCCCGATGATTATTTCAGAGGTGATTGGGCGATAAAAGTGCAGAGAACAGATGTAATTAACGGAGGCGGATACTACCAGACGGGCTTAAGAAATCAGTTCAGCGTAAAACAGACTATTACCCGTTCAACTGTTTTTGACCCTCTCTTTCCGCAAACCGGTACAAGAGTATCGAATTCAACCGAACTTTCAGGCGGACCGTTTTTCCCGGGTAATATTAATTTCATAAAAGATATTTTTACAGCAGAAGCGTACACTCCTGTAATTAAAAATCAAAAGCTTATTTTATATTCAAACTTTAATTTTTATTTTGTCAACCCGTTTGAGGTGGATAAATATCTTCCGCCAACGGAACTGTTCTATATGGGAGGAAATGGTTTAGCTTATAACACAATCGCCTTAAGAGGTTATGACGACCGCAATATAGGTCCTAAAGATGCGGCCTATAATCCTCTCGGTGGAAAAGTCGCCATTAAATACGGAGTTGAATTAAGATATCCTTTATCTATGGACCCGTTTCCGATTTATTTATTAGCTTTTGCCGAAGCGGGAAACATTTGGGCTGATATAAATAAAACTGACCCGTTTGATTTAAGGAGGTCAGTCGGTTTTGGAACAAGGTTATACTTACCCGCTGTAGGACTTATTGGTTTTGATTTCGGCTACGGGTTCGACAGATTAATCGAAGACAGGGTATCACCCAAATTTATTTTCCACTTCCAGTTTGGAAAAGGTTTTTAAAAATTTTTATTTATAATTTAAAATCAAAAAGGAGATATATTTTTTGAAAAACTTGAAGCTCATATTAGCTGCAATAGTTGTAATGTTGTTCGCATTCGCCTGTAATTCATATTCTCAGTTAAAAATCGGATACGTGGACAAAGATGGTATAATAAAACAAATGCCTGATTATAAGAAAGTGGAAGACGAATACCAGGCTTATGCAAAATTATATTCAGATACTTTGCAAACCAAAGACGCCGAATTAAAATCGAAAGCAGAGGCGTTTAAAAAACAATACGAGGCTGCACAAAAAATGGTCGAATCGGGACAGGTAAAAGGCGATGCGGAAATTAAAAAATTAAGTGATGAAATTTCCGATTTGCAGAAAGAACTGCAGACACTCGATGATGCGCTTACCGTTTATAAACAAAAAGCACAGAATGAATTAATCCAGAAGCAACAGGAACTATTAAAACCCCTTATAGAAAAGATGACGAAGACAATTGAAGTCGTTGCTAAAGAAATGAAAATCAATTTTGTGTTTAATAAAACCGATGATAATCTTATATATGGCGATAAAGAATTCGATATTACATTCAAAGTACTCGATAAGATGAAATAAAAGTTTGTTTAAAAGTATCATTTGTTAAATAAAAAAACATATATGAAAACCCTCATAGGTTTTTTTCTGGTATTATTTTTTATATCATCAAATACATCATTCGGGCAGTCAAAAATAGGCTACATCGATTCGAAAAAAATTATCGATAATATGCAGGAGGCTAAGGATGCAAAGCAAAAACTTGATAATGTTGTTCAGGAATGGCAGAAAAGTTTATCGAATCTTCAGGACAGCTTAAAGAAAATGAAAGATGACTTCGATAAGAAAAAATTAATACTCACTGAGCAATTGAAAGGGCAAATGGAAAAAGATATCAAGGACCTCGATGTTTCCATAACCACTTTCAAAACTCAGAAATTCGGGGAAGGCGGAGAATATTTTCTAAAGCAAACCGAGTTTATGAAACCGGTACAGGACAGAATTTTTAAAGCCATAGAAACTGTTGCAAGAAAAGAAGATTACGACTATGTATTTGACCGGAACAGCGATATCTTATTATTGTATGTTAACGAGAAATATGATCTCACTGCAAAAGTTCAGAAAGTAATAGAAGGAAAATAAAGCGTTTATAAAAATATAGATTTATGAAATTATCGGAAATTTCAGTTTTTCTTAATGGTGAATTACAGGGAAACCCTGATTTAGAAATCATCAATGTTGGTAAAATCGAAACGGCAAAAAGAGATGAAATCTCTTTTATTTCTAATCCTCTTTATGAAAAATTTTATAATAATACGAACGCAGGCGCCCTGATTTTATCTAAGGATTTTGAAATTAAAAATAACAGAACTGATTTATCGGTAATCAGAGTTCAGGACCCTTATCTTGCATTTGTCAGCGTAGTTGAGTTATTAACAAAAGAAGAATTTGAAGACGAAACAGGAATTTCGGATTTTTGTTCTGTCGGAAAAAATTGTGAATTAGGTGAAGAAATTTTAATCAGCGATTTCGTACACATTGGAAATAACTGTAAAATCGAAAAAGGTGTTAAAATATATTCGAATTGTTCTTTAGGAAAAAATGTGATTATAGGTGAGAACAGCGTATTAAAGGCTAACGTAACTATTTATAACGGATGCCGCATCGGGAAAAATGTCATAATTCATTCGGGAACAGTTATCGGAAGCGACGGATTCGGATTCGCTCAACAGAGTAACGGAATATTTAAAAAGATTCCGCAAAACGGAATAGTAGTTATTGAAGATGATGTTGAAATAGGAAGCAACTGCTGTGTGGACAGAGCAACTCTGGGCGAGACAAGAATCTGCCGTGGTGTAAAAATTGACAACCAGGTACAAATTGCACATAATGTTGTGATTGGCGAAGATACCGTGATTGTCGCACAGGCCGGAATTTCCGGCTCTACAAAAATAGGGAAAAGATGCATGATAGGTGGAAAGGTAGGAATAGTCGGTCATCTGACAATTTGTGATGACGTAATTATCGGCGCTGCTGTCGGAGTCTCAAAATCGATTTCCAAACCGGGTATTTATGCGGGTTACAGGGCTAAACCGATTAAAGAGGAACTGAAACAGGAAGCTTATATTAAAAATCTTGAAGAGTTAAGAAACAGGATTATAAAACTGGAAAAGAATAAATAATTAATCAGGAAATAATAGTATAATTTTTTAAATACAAAATCATAAAATGTTAGAAAAACAAAGGACAATTTCGAAAAGTGCTAAATTGAGCGGAATAGGTCTTCATACTGGAAACATATCACATATGACTTTTAAACCTGCTCCGGAAAATTACGGAATAAAGTTTAAAAGAATTGACCTTGAAAATTCTCCTGAAATTCCTGCGGATATAGACCACGTTACAGATATATCGAGGGGAACTACATTAGCAATGAACGGTGTGGAAGTACATACGGTTGAACACGTTCTTGCAAGTATTATGGGATGTGAAATCGATAATATAATAGTGGAACTCGACACGAATGAAACTCCAATAATGGACGGAAGTGCTATAGATTATGTCAGTACTTTAATTAGTGCCGGTATCGAGGAACAGGAAGCTTTGCGGGATTATTTGATAATTGAAGATACTGTTCATTATCACAGCGATAAAGAAAATGTCGATATTGTCGCACTGCCTTTAAAAGATGATTTCAGAATTACTTTAATGATTGATTATAATAACCCCGCATTGGGTGTTCAGCATTCGGGTTTATTCAATTTACAAAAAGAGTTTTCAAGCGAATTTGCTCCTGCACGAACTTTTTGTTTTTTAAATGAAGTCGAGATGCTGAAAGAGCAGGGATTGATTAAAGGCGGAGATATTAACAATTCTATCGTAATAGTAGACAGGGATTTCACGGAGGAGTCGTTCGAAGAACTTAAAAAGAAATTAGAGCTTAATGATGATGTTGTTCTCGGACATGGAATATTAAATGATATTAAACTAAGATTTAAAAACGAACCCGCAAGACACAAAGTTCTTGATTTGATTGGTGACCTCGCATTAATTGGTGCGCCCATGAAAGGTCAGATACTTGCCTCCCGCCCGGGACACAAGTCGAATGTCGAGTTTACTAAAATGCTGCGCAAATTGTATCTTCAAAAGAAACTCGTAAAGAAATTCCAGTTAATGAAAACAAATAATATTGTTTTTGATATAGAAGCGATATTAAAAATAATGCCGCACAGGTATCCGTTTTTATTAATTGACAGAATAATCGAAGTTGAACTGGATAGAAAGATAATCGGATTAAAAAATGTTACTATTAACGAACCATTTTTTCAGGGACATTTTCCGGGAAAACCAATTATGCCAGGGGTTTTAATAATAGAATCAATGGTTCAGTGCGGAAGTATTTTATTAATTAACGCTCTTGAAAATCCCGAAAGTAAAATTGCATTCTTCGCTACAATAGACAAGGTCAGGTTCAGAAAACCCGTCGTACCGGGTGACCAGCTCGTTATAGAAATGGAAATGGTTTCATTCAGAAGAAATATATGCAAACTTACGGGCAAAGCATATAAAGGCTACATCGGAGGTGAACTCGTCTGCGAAGGAGAGTTCACTGCTGCCGTTGTAGATAAATAATTTTTATTTATTAGTCAGTGCATTTACTCCGGGGAGAACTTTTCCTTCCAGAAACTCGAGTGATGCACCACCGCCCGTTGACACGTGGGAAACTTTTTCTTCGAGACCGGCTTTTGCAACTGCCGATGCAGAATCTCCGCCTCCGATTATTGTTATCGCACCTTTTGATGTAACATCCGCAAGTGCTTTTGCTATTTCAAAAGTGCCTTTTGAAAAATTTGACATCTCAAAAACGCCCATAGGACCATTCCATACTATTGTTGCTGATTCATTAATTTCTTTTGTATATTTTTTTATAGTTTGAGGTCCGATATCCATACCCATCCATTCAGAATCAATATTATCAAAATTCACAATTTTGGTCACAGCATCATTCTCAAATTTATCGGCAATAATTATATCGGCCGGAAATAAAATTTCCTTCTTCAGTGCTTTTGCCTTTTCAAGAATATCTTTCGCAAGGCTGATTTTATCTTCTTCGAGAATTGATTTTCCAATGTTCAATCCCATAGCTTTAAAAAATGTAAAACTCATTCCACCCCCGATTAAAATTTTATCGGCTATGTTCATAAGATTTTCGAGAACATCTATCTTTCCTGATATTTTGGCTCCGCCAAGAATTGCACACAGAGGTCTTTTGGGATTATTAATTGCAGATGATAAATAATTAATTTCTTTTTCCATCAGGTAACCTGCGGCACATAATTTAATAAAATGCGTTACGCCTTCCGTTGAAGCATGTGCCCTGTGGGCCGAGCCGAATGCATCATTTATGTATACATCCCCGTATGCAGCAAGTTTTTTAGCAAAATCGGGATTGTTTTTTTCTTCATCTTTATAAAATCTTAAATTTTCAAGGAGAAGAACATCGCCGTAGTTCATATTTATTATTACTTCAACATTATCCGGACTTATACAATCATCAGAAAACAAAACCCTTTTATCGAGATATTTTGATAAAAATTCAGCAACAATGTCTAATGAATATTTAGGATTTTTTTCACCTTTCGGTCTTCCAAGGTGACTCATTAAAATGCACTTACCTCCATTGGACATTACAGCCTGTATGGTAGGCACCGATTCGACAATTCTTTTTACATCGGTAATATTCCTTTGTTCATCGAGAGGAACATTAAAATCCACTCTTATTAAAACATTTTTACCCTTAATTTGATTTTGCGAAATCAAATCGTCTATTGTTAATTTGTTCATAGTTCAAGAATTTAATTTGATTCAAAATAATCATATGATAACTAAAAAAAAATTTAAAACAATTAACCATTTCTCAGGCCTGTAGACACATCCATTTATGCAAAATTATGAGAATTGAATAAATTAAAATAAAAACTTAATATATAACGGCTTTTAGTTAATTTATCAGATAAATCAGATGAAAAATAAATTATTTTATTCTTGTCTAATAATGATTTATTTTTTTATATTATCGTCAGGTTCATACTCTCAATCGCAAAATACAAAATTTATTTGCGGCACGGGTAAAATGGAAGCCTGTAACCCCGACCCTGCAGCTGTTACCAATATTCCAAAAATAACACCGGGTACAAATGAATTTTTAAGAGCACTTTTTATTTATGTTGTATTTCCTGATGATACATTATCCAATTATTCTTATACTATCTGGGATAAACCCACGACACAATTTCCGGCAACACGTCCTGTTAACCCTTATACGGGAACACAGGGAAAATTAGTATGGCCTGCATTGGGAAACAAAAACCAGGTTATGGACAGGTATCCTGATTACACAATTTCGGATTTTTTTTGTGAAATGACTTCAGGGCAACTGGATTTGATTGGAGATGAGGTAAATATCGTATTACCGCATACCTCAAATTATTATGACAGCACTTTACATTATAAGGCACCTGAAATGAATACATTTGTTTTACATTACGTTGATTCTGTTTTTAATATTGATTGGACAAGATATGATAACTGGGCTTTTAGAAACGGACAATGGGTCTTCTCGGCGAAAGATTCAACCGTTGAACTTGTAGTAATAAATTACAGGACCATTCCGCATAATGAAACTCAATGGTTTTGGTCTGCTTCTTACGGAGGACTTGCTTCCCTGTTGCTAACACAGGACGTATTTTTCAACACTACAAAAATAACATGCAACAGCGGGGTTACGGTATTAAATAACAGGAATAATACAACCCATTCCGAATTATCTCTTGAACATGAAATTTGCCATAAGTTTTTTGGAATGAATTTAATCGGAAACGACGGTTGGCACGATAACATCGGTATGATGACAGCTTCAATCACAAATTCGACTTATACTATGTCACCGTATGAAAGGACTATTATTCCTTCGTATGTGCCTACGCCCGTTAATATAAATTCAACCGGAATTTATACCTTAAATCTGAACGATTATATTTCTACGGGACAAATAATAAATATTTATATCGTGGAAACAGGCGATGTTTTCTACTTAACTAATAACCAAAAAATATCAAAGTATGACGGCGTCTCAAGAGGCGGAAAACAATGCACTCAAATTAATTTCGCCGAACAAGACCCCTATTGTTCCGATGGGAAAGGATTATTTATATGGAGACAGGGTTCAGGTTGTTATAATGTTAATTATCCATTTGAAATTATTAGTGCTGAAGGCAAATTCAATTGGTCTATCTTCAGATGGGTTTTTGTGCCATCACAAAATAATCAATTCGGATTTGAATTACCTATATTTAAATATATTTCATCGAATAGTATAAACGGCAGAGATACTTACGAAAAAGCACCTGATTATCCTGAGAGTAACTACGGGCAATATTTAAATTATGATGATTGCTCCGACAATTCGAATGATTTTTTTATTACTTTTGACCTCTATGGCTCGGGAAAAACGGGTTTTAATAAAGACTACAATGAGATATTCAGTCCTTACAGTAATCCATCTTCGAATACATGTAAAAATCCTGCAAGTACAGGATTGACAATTCATTTGGCTAGCCAGAATTCCCTTACGGGGGAGATGCAGTTAAAAATTTATTATAATAAAAATGACAGCGCCCTGCTGGAATGTCCACCGTCTAAACCAAAGACACCTAAAATAGATAAGCAGTTTGTTGAACCGAGAACATCCTTTAACCCGCTGATATCGTGGGAAAGGAATACCGAACCCGATGTAATAAGTAATGGCAATTATAAAATTTACAGAGGTTTGTCCGACAATTGCTATTCGGAACCTGTTTATGCGTATATAGCAACAATTTCGTCAACAGACAGTTCATATTTAGATAACGATATATTACTTTATGTACAGCCGCAGGTTAATAATAACCATCTTGTGAGAAAATTAACAGTCTCTTATAAAATTGTTGCTATTGACAATCAAAATATGGTGTCGGTGAATTCGGAACACGGAATAATATTTGGTTATAATGATAATATAATATTATCATCGAGAGATTCAAATTTTATTCCAGCAAAGTTTTCATTATATCAAAATGTACCGAATCCCTATAACTCTTCAACAAAAATAAGCTATGATGTTCCGGGAGACGGTTTTGTCACCTTGAAAGTATATGATATTTTAGGAAGAGAAATTGAAACCCTGGTAAATGATTTCAAGCGGTCCGGGAGATATTCGATTGATTTTAATAACATTAACCTATCGAGCGGTATTTATTTTTATAGATTGCAATTTAAAAATTTTTCGAATGTAAAAACAATGGTTGTAATAAAATGATTTAATTAGAAAAATAAAATTGTAATCAACAAAGAGATTACATTTAATTTTATGCGGAAATCAAAAATTTATTCGTTACTATTTATTTTCATCATTCTAACTTCACTTTTAGGATTAGGTAATCTGAATAATTTACAAATTCCGGGAATTTTATTTCATTTTAACAATGATAAGTTTATCTCACAAAAGAGTAATTCAATAAATAGCTTTATACGCTATAGTGATGATTTCGATGGTGCCAATGATACCAATGTACTTAAGGCAAGAGGATATTTAATATATTATCGCAGCACAGGTCCGCAGGGCACATCAGCTACCTGGTTTCAGGGAAATCCCTCTCATTTTCCGGCTTATAATGGACCTCAGGATGGATATGTGGCAGCCGATTTTAATGTTATAACAGGTCAAAATAATATTGATAACTGGCTCGTGCTTCCAAGAATACCCGGGGGTATTATTCTAAATGATATACTTTATTTTTATTCAAAGGCAGAAATGAATAGCCCTTATGCTGATTCAATCAGGGTAATGTATTCACTCGAAGACTCTATTCCAGAAGGTTCCTGGCAGGAGATTGGGCGTTTCAAAGTAAACACAACGGGCTTTTGGGAACAAAAGGGATTTAATTCAACTGCACCCGGCATCAATGGAAGATTTGCAATCAGGTATTGTGTTACCAATGGCGGTCCTACAGGTCAGAATTCAAATTATATAGGAATCGATGCAATTTCTATTATTACAGACACTACTAAACCGGTAATCACTCACAATCATCTTCCGGACGTAATAAATTTAAATTGGCCGGCTAAAATAATATGCCAGGTATCAGGACCTAATGGTATCGATAGTGTTTGGGTCACCTGGAAAAAGAAATCAGGAAACTTCATGAGATTTAATTTAGCAAATGATAGTGCAAATCTTTGGACAGGTTTATTCAATTCTAATATATCTCAGATAAACGCAATTGATTCAATCTTTTACAGGATAATCGCAAGAAGTGCTTCTCCTCAGCACCCAACGGATTCAACAATGCTTTACAAATTCAAAATCATTTTTGCAATTGGTTCGGGAACAATTATATCATATTATCCATATCCCGGTGTATATACAGATGCAAGAACAGATATGTTATACCTTGCGCCGGAAATGGCAAAAAGTAATATTTCACAGGGTTCTATCAGCAAAATCGGATTCAATGTAATTACAACGTTTTCTTTACCTTTCCAGAATTTACGTGTAAAAATGCAAACAACAAGTGATACATCTATTCATTCTTTTTCATATTCCGGTTGGACTATATGTTTTGATAGTTCATATATCCCTACGACTAACGGTTGGCAGTATATTTCATTAACAACTCCTTTTTATTGGAGCACCGGACAAAACTTGCTTTTGGAAATATGTTATGATAATCCTTCTACGACTAATTTTTTCCCTGTTTATGCTTCACTTTCGGATGGAAAGATGTACGGATTTTATGGTGATTTACCAACTTTTAACGGCTGTAATTACACAGGAGGCGTTGATATTGAATACAGACCAAATACTGCATTTATTATAGACCCTGCTATTATTTCGAATACGGGTAATAAAAATTATCAGATTCCAAATAGTTTTAAATTATTTCAAAACTATCCAAATCCATTTAATCCGACAACAAAAATAGATTATGGCATTGCAAAAAACGGATTTGTGAGTTTGAAAATATATGATGTCCTTGGAAAAGAATTAAAAACTCTCGTTAATGAAAATAAAAATGCGGGTTATTACAGTATAGATTTTAACGGTTCTGAATTTTCCAGCGGAGTTTATTTTTATAAACTCGAATCCAATGGATTTATAGATGTAAAAAGGATGATATTGATAAAATGATTTGATATTTTGAAATACTAAACATAAAAATTTAAAAATAAATTTAAATATTTTATTTTAATTTGTGCGGAAAATAAAATCAATATTATTATTATTAAATATTAATATTCTATGTGCAATTTGCGGATTAATATTAATAAATAAATTACACTCTTCGGAATCTTTAATATTTGTAAACGATGTTAATAAATATTCGCAATTATTTAATTCAACAAATATCATAACTCGTTACACCGATGATTTTAATGGAGCTAATGATACAAATGCACTTAAGGCAAGAGGCTATTTAATATATTACCGCAGCACAGGTCCGCAGGGCACATCAGCTACCTGGTTCCAGGGAAATCCCTCTCATTTTCCGGCTTATAATGGTCCTCAGAACGGATATGTGGCAGCGGACTTTAATGTCGTTACAGGCCAAAATAATATTGATAACTGGCTCGTACTTCCGAGGATACCGGGAGGTATTCTCTTAAATGATATAATTTATTTTTATTCAAGGGCTGAACAGAATAATCCTTATGTAGATTCAATCAGGGTAATGTACTCACCTGAAGATTCGATTCCGGAAGGTAACTGGCAGGAGATTGGACGTTATAAGGTAAACACGACAGGATTTTGGGAGCAGCGGGGATTTAAAACTATTATTCCCGGCATTAACGGAAGATTTGCAATCAGGTACTGTGTTGCCAACGGCGGTCCTTCAGGTCAAAATTCAAATTACATAGGTATTGATGCAATTTCTATAAGTACTGATACTTCCAAACCTGTAATCACACACTCTAAACTTTTGGATATTCCCAAATTAAACTGGCCAAACCAAATAAGATGCCAGGTGACCGGACCTAATGGAATCGATAGTGTTTGGGTTAACTGGAGAAGTAATACCGGTAGCTTTAAAAGATTTAATTTATCAAACGGAAGCGGAACTAACTGGTCGGGAATATTCAATTCTGATACATCGCAGTTACATGTCCGTGATTCAATCTTTTACAGAATTATCGCAAGAAGTGCTTCACCACAACATCCTTTAGATTCAACAGAACTTTTCAAATTCACTATCTTTTTAGCAATTGGAACCGGAATAATTCCCTCATGGTATCCTTTTCCGGGATTACTTACTGATGCAAGAACAGATATGTTATACCTTTCTAAAGAAATGGCAGCAAGTGAAATTTCTCAGGGTTCTATTCGCAAAATTGGTTTTAATGTAATCTCTATCTTCAATGCTCCATTCACTAATTTTCGCGTTAAATTAAAGACAATAGCCGATACATCAATCTATTCATTTACAAGTTCAGGTTGGACACTATGTTATGACAGTTCGTATTTACCATTGAGTACAGGCTGGCAATTTATTTCATTGGCGACACCTTTTTATTGGAACGCCGGGCAAAATCTGCTTGTCGAAATTTGTTTTGACCTGATCAGTATGACTCAACCATTTCCTGTGGATGCAACATCTATGTATGGAAAGATGTTCGGATTTTACAATAATTTACCAAATTTTGATGGTTGTGCATCAACTACAGGACTTAGTATTGACTACAGACCAAATATTGCATTTATTATAGACCCTGTTATTATTTCGAATACGGGTAATAAAAATTATCAGATTCCAGATGGTTTTAAATTATTTCAAAACTATCCAAATCCATTTAATCCGACAACAAAAATAGATTATGCCATTTCGAAAAACGGATTTGTGAGTTTGAAAATATATGATGTACCTGGAAAAGAATTAAAAACTCTCGTTAATGAAAATAAAAACGCGGGTTATTACAGTATAGATTTTAACGGTTCTGAATTTCCCAGCGGGGTTTATTTTTATAAACTCGAATCCAATGGATTTATAGATGTAAAAAGGATGATATTAATTAAGTAAAATAATTTTACTTTATCAATAACATTTTTTTCACTGAAGTATATTTAATCATTTTTCCGGAAGGCTCGCTAATCGTTAATTTATAAAAATACATTCCACTCGAAAGATTACTACCATCAAAATCAATTATATAATTACCGGGGGATTTTACTCCTTTAATAAGTTGAGAAATTTCTCTGCCGATAATATCATAAACAATTAACGACACAAATCCTTTATCCGGTAAATCGTATTTAATTTTCGTTACAGGATTAAATGGATTCGGATAGTTTTGGAAAAGGGAATATTTATCCGGAATAATTCCCGGGTTATTACCTGTCCATAGCACCGGAGGAATAATTGATAAACATATGTTACACCTGTTTGTTAAAAGATAACATTGCCATGGTGCAGTGCATCCACTACCTGATGATAAATTCGCGTTATAAGAAATCATTCTTGTAGGCGGTGATATAGACGCCATTACGCTTGAAGCATAAGATTGAACCTTGTTATGATAGCATATTTCAATCAACAAACTATTAATACCGTCCCAGTAAAAAGGAGTCGTAAGATTTATTGTTTGCCATCCGGTACCTTGAAACGCATATGTTCCGCTATAACATGTTGACCATCCCCCGTAAATAAAACCCGTAAGGTTTGTATCCGGAAAAAGTTGACACTTTACATTAAAACTATTTATTGACAATGTATCGACGTCAACAATATTAAAGGCTATAGCAACTATATTTCCTGCAGAACCTCCTGCTGCTATTATATCTTGTGCAGTGTACAAAATATCCGTTCTTGAATCTGTAAACATTAAAGGTAATAACCAACCTATGGATATATTTCCGGTACCTATACAACAAATTGGTTCAGCAAGAATACAAAATTTAAATTGCAAAGTCGAGTCTTCATATCTTGAAATATTCCGGGCTATTATTCTATAAAATATCGAATCTCCGACGACTACCTGAAATACAGTTGAATTAAATGTGTTTGACCATTTATTGACAGAATCATGAGTTAAATTAAACCTGTTATATGGACCATTATTTTTTCTCCAGTCTACCCACACTGAATCTACCCCGTAATTATCATTTACCTGACAAAATACTTTCGGTGGCCAATATCCTCTCGGACAGTTACCGAGCGGAGTATAAATTATTGAAGGAAGATTGCCTCTGATTATTGATATCGCATCGATGCCGATATAATTTGAGTTTTGTCCGGAAGGTCCTCCATTCGCAACGCAATATCTGATAGCAAATCTTCCGCTTATGCTTGTGTCGGTAGCTTTAAATCCTCTTTTTTCCCAAAATCCTGAAGTGCTTGTTTTAAATCGTCCTATTTCCGACCATACTCCTTCCGGAATCGAATCGTTTGTCGAGTACATTACCCTTATAGAATCAGCATAAGGATTGCTTTGTTCAGATCTCGAGTAAAGAAATATTGAATCATTAGTTAAAATACCTCCTGAAATTCTCGGAAGAACAAGCCAGCAGTCAATATTATTTTGACCCGTTACAACATTAAAATCTGATGCTATATATCCATTTTGAGGTCCGTTGTATGCAGGAAATTTTGACGGCTGACCCTGAAACCATACGGCTGATGTGCCCTGCGGACCTGAGCCTCTATAATAGACTTTATATCCTCTCGATTTTAAAGAGTTAGTATCATTAATTCCATTCATATCATCTGAAAATATTATAGTATTTTTGGGTGAATCAATCGTTTCTCTTATATTTTTTTCGTCAGCAGAAGAAATAAAAATAATACATAAAATACAAAAAGAAAATAAAATGGAAATCAGCATTAATATTTTCACTATTTTTTTCATTACCTTATTAATATCATTTTTTTCATATCACTAAAATTGTTTACTTCTAATTTATAGAAATAAACTCCGCTTGAAAGATTATTACTATCGAACTCAACGATATAACTTCCCGGTGCTTTAACTTCATTAACAAGATTCGATACTTCCCTGCCGAGTATATCATAAATACGAATCATCACAAGTCCTTTTTTGGGTAAATCATATTTAATTTTTGTTGAAGGATTAAATGGGTTAGGATAATTTTGTGATAAAAAATATTTTTCCGGTATAGAGCTCACGATATTTCCTGTTCCAGAAATTATTGTGTTAATCAGAAAGCATGTATTAGGTCTATAAGTTTGAATCCCCCCGATAGTTAAATCATTACAACCGTCATTGACATCACCATGCTGGTGAACAACATTATTAAAACCCGGCGAAGCTTTTAGTTGTGAGTTGTGATTCCATAAATAGTTATTATAGCATACCTCAACTAATATATTTCCACCTGTGTATGTAAACGGAACATCAAATTTCAAATATTGCCATCCGAATCCCAGAGGTCTGTAACCTGCATTTGTGTAAACTTCAGTCCAGCCTGAAGATGTAAAAGAATAAATTGAAGTATCTGTAGTATTCTGCATTTTAATAAAAAATCGTTGCATGGGAGGATAACCTGATACTACAATATTATATGCCATTGCAATTATTTGACCTTCGGAAATATTTAATTCCGATTTTAAATAAAGCATATCTGTTCTAGCATCTGGATAAAGTGTATAATAAGGATAATAAACTATATTCTCGCCTGTTCCAATACAAACCTCTAAAGTGGACATAATCTTGAATTCATATTGATTTGATGAATCTTTAGCACCTGAAATATCCCTTGCAATAATTCTATAAAATATCGAGTCTCCTTCGTTTACCTGAGATGTATCGGAATTAAATGTATTTGACCAGCTATTTGCCGAATCATGAGATAAGTTAAATCTGCTTATTGAATTATTATTTATTCTCCATGAAACCCAAACAGAATCAATACCAATTTCACTGGAGACAACACAGTTCAATATAGGCGGCCAAAGTTTTTTTGGATAATCAGTAATAGGCGTGTGAGTAATTACAGGTAGCGAATTTCTTACAATGGAAATTGCATCAATACCGATATAATCAGAATTTTGTCCTCCGGGTCCGCCATTGACGACACAATATCTTATTGCAAATCTACCGTTTGAATTTGAATTCGCTGCCTTGAATCCTCTTTTCTCCCAAAGTCCGGATGTAATTGCTTTATATCGTCCAATCTCAGTCCATACTCCTTCCGGAATAGAATCTGTTTCTGAATACATTACTCTTATCGAATCGGCATATGGATTTCCCTGTTCAGATCTTGAATAGAAATATATGGAATCTCCCGCAATTAATCCACCTGATACTTTTGGCAAAACTAACCAGCAGTCAATATTATTCTGACCTGTTACAACATTATAATCCGATGCAACATAACCGTTTTGAGGTCCGTTGTATGCAGGAAATTTTGAAGGCTGACCCTGAAACCATGTTGCTGAAGTGCCCTGCGGACCTGTGCCTCTATAATAAACAAGATATCCTCTTGCTTTAAGTGCGTTCGTGTCATTGGCACCATTCATATCATCCGAAAAAATTATTGTTGAATTTAACGTTGGAGGAATTCCGGAATCTTTTAAATTTGTTGATATTGAAATATTTGAGTTATTAATTAATATAAACCCCGCTATTCCGAAAACAACTATTAAAGTACCGGCAAAAAAAAGTATAAAAAATTTACTCATTAATTTGAGTAATATTAATTAATAAAAAAATGGAATATTATAAATTTATTACAAATAATTTTTCTTTTATTTCCATTCCTATGATAATTTTAAATAATGTTAATAAATAATATTTAATTGTTCAAGTGTCTTTTCAGTAAAATAAATCTGTCCGCAGAATTTTAATTTAATCATATAATTTTCCTTGCGTTCCGTGCAGTATATTTTTTGTAATTTACGGTGAAAGCTTTTCAAATTTTATTAATAAATTTTGTAAAACAAAAAAAGCCCTTTGATTTTTCAACCAAAAGGCTTTTTAATATCATATCTTATAATATGCTATCGTATTATTTGATTAGCATCATTCTCTTTACATCGCTGAATCCATTAGATTCAAGTTTATAGAAGTAAACACCGCTTGAAAATTCTGAAGCATTAAAGTCAACGCTGTAATATCCCGCTGTCTTTGTTTCATTTACAAGTTTCCTTACTTCTCTACCCAGTACATCATAAATCTTTAATGTTACAAATCCGTTCTTCGGAATTGCAAAATCAATTTTTGTAGTTGGGTTAAACGGATTCGGATAGTTTTGTGATAATTTGTATGTATTCGGAACTCCGATGTTGCCAATTCCAACTGAGTTTGGTCCCGGATTCATAACGAAACACATATTATCCCTGTATGCTAAGGCTGACGCTGTCCATGTTGGTTCTGTGCAGCCATCACCGGAGGGCAGATCCATTTCATATCCAATCATAAGTCCTGATGCAGTAGATGCGTTCACAGGTGAATATGCTGTCCATGCTGCATTGTTATAACAAATTTCCATTAACAAGTTTTGACCGCTTGTCCAATAGAATGGAGTTGTTAATGTAATATATTGCCACCCTGTTCCTGAAACTGTGTATGTACCGGAATAACATGTAGTCCAGTTCGTGGAAGTCCAGGCAGAAATAGTTGATACTGAAGTATTCTGCATTCTGATGTTAAATCCATCCATTGCAGGTCCGCCAACGGATTGAACGTTTAATCCGATTGATAGTATATAACCCGAAGCTCCACCGGCGCCTGTTATTTCAGAAGAGAGATATAATAATTGAGTTCTTCCGTCTTCCCAATATGTACCAAATGGATAGTCAGATGCTGTTGTACCGGTTCCGATACAAGCTGTTACCTGGTTAACTATCGTAAAGTTATATAAAGTTGTTGAATCCATTGTATGCTGTGTAGAAGCACTTCTTGCAATAATTCTGTAATAAATCACATCATTCGGTTGGACTTGTGATGTATCGGAATTGAATGCTGCTGACCAGTTACCGCCACCGATGTTAGCAAGATTGAATCTTGTATAAGCACCTGAATTTTTGTACCATCTTACCCAAACACTATCGATACCAAATGGTTCTGTTGCAGTACATAATACTGTTGCAGGCCAATTTACTTTTGGAGTATTTCCGATAGGTGTATGTGTAATAACCGGTTTGGAAGTATCTGTTGAACTTGCGGTAAACATATAAAGAGTTGTTGGAGCGCCACCCGGGGCAACACCGACTCTTCCAAGTCCGTCAATAGCTTTCAGATAATATCTGTATGTTGCTGCTGTACCGTTTCCGGGAATATTTCCTGTCCAGTTGTTTCCGCTGGAATTTGTCATTGTAACACTATCTGTTACTGTTACATTATTTCTTGACCAGAAAATCTTACCTGTGGAAATTGGTGAACCTGCAGCTGTAATAACGCAGTTAACAACATACGGTCCTGTTAGATTTTGTGTGTTTGGTAGCGGAGTATGTGTAATAGATGGTCCGGGTGCACCGGGAATTGCAAAGCCATCAACTTC